>MDSZ01120124.1_pt1 | contig 18317 bp, 14 predicted proteins | sample 811201 | NCBI WGS metagenome assembly MDSZ01 (sample SAMN05326647, study PRJNA326480) | marine metagenome | isolation source: seawater | place: Indian Ocean: North | collected 2010
GGCACACTACTTGCAATATTCGAACCAAATCAAGGCGAATATGGATAAAAAAATGAAATTCATAGAAGGACATCTAAAAGTACATTCTGAGTCTCTAGCACTTAGGTCAAAGCGCAATGAAATTCTGTCCTCAAATATTGCTAACGCTGCCACACCAAATTTTAAGGCTAAAGATTTAGATTTTAACGAGATGCTTAACAATAAAATGGGTTTTGGTGAAGTTAAAACTACTGATAAACGTCACTTTAAAATTAGTATTGGGCCAAATGAAGAGGGGGTCAAGTTTAGGCAAAATGTTACGCCCTCGAAAGATGGAAATACCGTAGAATTACATGTTGAGCAGATGCAATTTTCAGAAAATGTTATGCGTTACCAATCCTCACTTGAATTCCTGAATCGTAAAATAGCTGGTCTGATGTCAGCTATCAAAGGTGAATAAAATGTCTGATATTAAAAACGTTTTTGATATTGCTGCACGAAGTATGTCAGCCCAAATGGTTCGTCTTAACACTGTTGCGAGTAATCTAGCTAATGCACGATCTGTTGCTTCCTCTGAGGTGGAGGCTTACAGAGCAATCAAGCCGGTTTTCAAGACAATTTATGCTGATGATTTACAAAAAAGCGGTGTTTCTTCGGTCGATGTGGTAGATATCGTTCAAATAGATCGAGCTCCCGATAAATCCTATCAGCCTGGCCATCCAAAAGCTGACAAGGATGGCTACATATATACTGCCGCGGTGGATACAGAAGAAGAAATGGTCGAAATGTTAGAGGCATCTCGACAGTATGAGAATAACGTAGAAGTTATCAGTACTCTAAGAGGGTTGATGATGCGTACAATCAATATGGGTAAATAGGAGCCATCATGACTACAATAGATCCAAACAGCGCTCAAGCTGCTCTTTTTGAAAAGCTTGGTTTGACGAAACAGAACGATATGCAAAAAGCTAGTAGTGACAAATTAGGTCAATCTGATTTTTTAAAATTAATGACTACACAGCTTCAAAATCAAGATCCATTTGCACCAATGGATAATGGGGATTTCATCGCGCAGATGGCGCAGTTTTCTACCGTAACAGGTATAGAGGAAATGAATTCGTCGCTTGGAAAACTGGTAGAAGAATTTGATCAGGCAAGAATTGCCACTGCATCTAATCTTCTTGGCCATTCAGTTCTCGTTCCTGGAAATATCGGCAGACCTGATCAAAATGGAGAATTGTATGGGGTGCTAGATTTACCTGAAGCAACCATAAAAACAGAACTAATCTATAGAGATGCTGACACTAATAGTGAGCTCTTCAGAGACGAGTTAGGTCCTAAAGGCTCTGGGCTAGTTGGTTTCAAATGGGATGATATTCCACAGGAAATTCTTGAAAATAATAAACGAATAAAAATAGAGGCATGGATTGATAGTGGCAATGGTCCCGAACAATTGAGCCCGTCAATATATTCTAAGGTTATTTCTGCTTCTGTTGGCGCTGGAGATAGCAAACAGGTATTACTTAATATTGAAGATTACGGCGAATTGGATGTGTCATCCGCTGTAAACTTTAGGTGAGTAATGCCTATCAAATTTTAATGTGAATTTGGCACAGAAATTGCAAAGTATTTTTTAAACGTATTCTTACTCAATAGGAGTTTAACATGTCATTTTTTACTGCACTAACTGGTCTTAAAGGTGCCCAAACAGATATAGCCACGACGTCGAATAATATAGCAAATGTTGGTTCGACAGGGTTCAAGAAGAGCAGAGCGGAATTTGGTGATATTTTTAGCACGACCCCATTACAAACTAATGTTATTGGTTCTGGAGCTGGTACAAAATCGATAAAGCAGCAATTTTCTCAAGGAAATATTATACAATCCACTAACACATTAGACATGGCAATCTCGGGGGAGGGCTATTTTGCAATGAAAGCTGGTGGAAATGCTGGGCAAACAGTATACACTCGCAATGGATCCTTTGATGTAAACGATGATGGATTTATTGTAGATAGTAACGGCCAGTTTTTGTTGGGATATCCAGTAGATTCTGATGGCGCAGTCGCGGACACCACTTTTGAGGGTTCAGGAAAATTACAATTAAAGGCTGATTATGGTGACCCTAAAGAGACAACTCTTATTGGTGTAGGAGTGAACTTACCTGCTGATGCTGACATCGTACCCCCTTCTGTTACTTTTGACCCAAACGATGTAGAAACTTATTCGGCATCATCAGCAGTCACAGTATTTGATAACATGGGTAATCCTAAATCAGCCACAGTTTACTATATCAAAACCCAAAACGCGACAAATGATGACCCAACTTTTAAGTATGACACAAAAGTATTCATCGATGGGGAAGAAATCAAGCCTACACTTACCCGAGCTACGGATGAATCAGGCAACTTCCAATTCATTGATCGATTTGGTCAAAAAACAACATCTCCAATTGATCCTGCATATATATTGGAAGGTAAAGGTTCACGCTTATACAGAGCCGATGATTTGAGTGCTCCGTTTGATTCAACGCCGGCCATGTTATCGGGTCTAGATATTACCTCTTATCTGGGTGATGGTAAAACCGTAGAAATCGTAACTGACCCCCTACATTTCAATAGGACTGTTGAATATCAAAATTTACAAGACCAAGAGCCCACCGTTGGCAGCCCATTTTGGGGTAAAGATTTCTTGTTAGTGGACGTGGATGGAAGTGGTCCAGTTTCGATTGATATATCGGCTGGAACATACACAGGAGTTGAGCTTGCAGAAGAAGTTGAAAACGCTTTAAGAAACGCATTCGGTGATGATAAGAAAATACAGTTAACCGATGACGTAGATGAAAAGTTTACAATTGACATTAAGAAAACTGCAGGCGATGGAAAATCAACAGGTCTTGTTAATCCAATAGAAATTGATCTTCACTCAGCATCATGGGCTCAAAGTGATGTAAATGCAATTAAGGAAGGTTTAATTTTAGATGATTTTTTAGTTCATGCACAAATATTGATGACTGATGGATTAAATTCATATGCTCAGGATGGTACTGGTGTCGATGCAACTAAATCAGCGGAACTCGGTATTGATGGTCGGATGTTTAAGAAAACAATCAGTACAACATCAATGACGGAAGTACCAACTGTTAGTAACGTGATAACAGATTTTGATGTAATAAACGTAAACCATTTGAATGAGGACATAGATGCCTCGGCAGTTGAACGTTACGTTGCATACTCTAATGTTGATAATGTGCCTGAAGTCAAAGCATATGATAATAAGCTGAAGTCAGCTGATGCTGTGGCAAATAACCTTGCGTTTGCAACAGACAGTGATGGCTACCTAACCGTAACAATCTTGAATGATGTCTTTGATGCCGCTCCAGAGGTCTTTAGATTTCAGCAGTCGGATGTGAGTAGAGATGGAAATCAGATCGAATTTATAACTGAAATCGGAACTGATGAAATTTCTGTGAGGGAAGCTGTCAGGGGCGGTACAAATACAGTTTATACTTTAGACTTCAAACCAATAACCGCTAATACTTCTGATCCACTCAATCAATCACAGGATCCATTTACAATCTTAGCCAAACCATCCGATTTTATCGAGGCATATTTTGAAGACACAGCTGGAATGGTTGAGGGTGTTGATGATGTAGCTTATTCTAACAAACTTGTAATCCGCGAAGTTCAAAACGCCGCGAAGAGAACAGCTGCTGCTGGTACTGCTACCGCAACTTCAAATGCTTCCGGTGCTGCGCTGGCTATAGCTTCTGCCGATAGTTCAGACCTCGCACAGTATAAGTTAGATGCTGTATCTGAGACGGTCAACTGGATGGACGAAAGAACCCCAGCTTTTAAGATTGGTTATGACGAAACCAATCAGCGATTAAGTTTTGATACTCTAAACGGTGTTTTAGGAAAAGGTACGGGTATTGGTTTTGATAACTTTACAGTTTATAGCCCTACTTTAAGTAGTGGAACTAACGGCTTAGGGATACCTCCAGTCGGTGAGTCAATTGAAGTAAGCTTGACTACTGATGATTTGATTTATGGAAGTCCATTTGCTGCAGATGGGCCAGATGTGCGAGCCGACAACAAACGCTATGGCATGACAGTGGAGTTTGATGCCGTTGCAAATAATTTTAACTTTCGAAGTGGTACGACCGGGGAGGCATTAAGTGCAAATTCCGTCGTGGGAGTTACAAGCGCTCAGTCCGAGTCTAGTATTTCAGTAGGGCGCTATAACTTGACCAATACTGGTGGTCGGGATGTTACTGATGACGCCACTTATGTTTATAATAAAATTGGTAATGGTTCAAATAACGTCATGGGAATTCCACGATCTGGTGTTGAAGGTTATACGCCGCCAGCTGGGCTTATATCGAAACCTGCCATAGCAGAGGGTGCCGAAGCATTAATGGATATGACCAAGGCATTTACAATAACTTCAATAGCTAACGAAAACCAATTTAATGTGGTTGCCAACGGTGTGAGTGCTCTTATTACTGTGCCAGAGGGCAACTACAAAGGATCAACCTTGGCCGCAGCTCTCGAAACCAGGATAAATCAGATGGTGAATCCAATTTCTGGTGAAGCAGTTGGTGGTGTTGAGGTTGTTTATGATAACGTAAAAAATAATTTTACATTTACATCAGCCACGACTGGCGAAAGGTCCCTACTAAGTATTAAGGGCGCACTCCGTTTCGGATTGCATGACGTACCACTTGGCTTAGGAGATACAGCCCAGGTGCGTACACCGGTTCAAGCAAAAGATGAGCTAGGTCGGCCATTATTTATTTCTCCAACAGGAGAAATTACTTCTAATAACCAAGATTTTGTTGATAATATGGTACAAGATTTTTATCCGCTTTACCTTGATGAGGGAGAACTTACGTTTGGCCTAAATGGTGAGATAATTAGCCCAATAACAAATGTTAAATACACAGGTTTCCCGAGCACTGAACTCACTATCGATTTCACCAATTCCACTTCATACGATCAACCCTATGCAGCAAATGAGGTTTCCCAAAATGGGTACACAAAAGGTCGCCTGACTAATCTTGAAATAGATAGTTATGGCAATGTTCAAGCTGGCTACTCTAATGGTCAGGACGTCGTTTTAGGCAAGATCATGGTTGCCAGTTTTGCAAACCAAAGTGGTTTGAAGCAAATTGGAAATTCTACATTTATTTCAACTGCACAAAGTGGCCAGCCGGTATTGGGAGAAGCTTCAGAAGATGGGTTTGGTCAAATATTGTCAGGTTCTCTTGAGCGCTCTAATGTTGATATAACAGAAGAACTAGTAAATTTGATTACTTCACAGAGAAATTATCAAGCAGCTGCAAAGGCCATTGAAACTTCTACTAGTATGACCCAGACGATCATTAATATTAGAAATTAAATTGTCCAAGTGGTGTGAATTTTGGATAGGTTAGCTCAAACAGCTTTAAGTGCTATAAGGCAAATGCAAGATCTGAAATACGATCTTGCACATAATCTAGCTAACGTGAATGTTCCAGGTTTTAGGCGTGATCTTCCTAATGAAGGAAATGCTGGGTTCCTTAAAACATTAGATCAGGCAACCGCTAAGGTATTACCTCTTGAAACAGATGTTCGCTTATTTTCGAGTGAAATGGGGCGTCTTGAAAACACCGGTGTAGAAACTGATATTGCAGTTCTGAACGAGGGCTATTTTTATGTACAGCCTGAGAATGGGCAAGTAGCATTATCTAGACGAGGAGATTTTTCCGTTGATGCTTTAAATCAGTTAGTAAACGGAGCTGGAGATTTGGTTTTGTCAGATGGATTGGCGCCAATTGTGCTTCCTCCATTTACGTCAATTAGCATAACCGATATTGGTGAAGTTTTAGTTCAACAACCAGGTGCTCCTATAGGAGAATTAACCAGTGCAGGTTTTATAGGGTCGACCACCAGTGAGCTGGAGCAATTAACCAAAAGTCTTGATGGACAAATTAGAAAAGCTGATGGTACCGTTCCTGCTCCTGACCAAACAGGAAAATTTGGACAAGGTTTTCTGGAGGCTTCCAATGTAAATGCAATAGAGGAGCTAGTCAGAAACCTAGATATGCAGCGTCAATTTGAAATTAATGTCAAATTGATTAAAAAAGCCAGTGAAATTGATAGCGCTGGCACAAAGCTCATGGAACTGCCGAGTTAAATTAAGTAGTTGGCATGGAGTTTGCTCTTATTAATAAAATTCTAAAGGGCGAAGATAAATGTCAACATCAGCAATGCACGTCGCAAAAACGGGCCTAACTGCGCAGCAGTATAAGATGCAAGTAATCGCAAACAATCTTGCTAACGTTAATACCACAGGATTTAAACGAGACAGAGCTAATTTTGAGTCATTATTTTACCAGGTAGTAAAGAATGCAGGCTCGCAAACTGCTGATAATACGGCGTTAACATCCCCATTGGCTGTAGGAACAGGTGTGAAGGTAGTAAGTACTCAAAAGCTATTTACCCAGGGTGGTCTTGTAAGCACAGATAATTCGTTAGACTTGGCAATCGATGGGTCAGGTTTCTTCCAGGCACTGCTTCCTGATGGTCGGGTCGGGTATACGCGAGCTGGTGTTTTGTCGCGTAATGCCGAGGGTCTACTTACAACTTCTAGTGGCTACGTGGTGCAACCGCAAATTACGATACCCAATGATGCCACTGGCATAAATATATCAAATAGTGGTATCGTTAGTGTTACTGTTCCAGGAAATGACTTTGGGCAGGAAGTTGGCCAAATATCTCTGGTGAATTTTAGCAATCCAAGAGGCTTAACTCCAATTGGTGAAAACTTTCTTGTAGAGTCTTCAGAGAGTGGACAGCCACAAGCCGGGGCTCCTTTAGATGGAGGTTTTGGAAAAGTTTTACAAGGATATGTCGAAAGCTCTAACGTGAATGTTGTTCAGCAACTTGTTGATATGATTGAAACGCAAAGAGCGTATGAGGTGAGTTCCAAGTCAATAACAGCTGTTGATGAGATGATGCAATTTATCTCACGAAATCTTTAGGTGAAATATGAGTAGACTATTAATAATCTTAGTTTTATTGCTTCCTGCGTGTGGTAGGTATGTAGAGGATCGGCTTAGTGAAGAATTTGAACCGATTTATTTAGCTCCTGCCGATAACGAGCAACTGCCGTCTGACTACGGCGCCATTTACAAACCAAATCAAAGCGGCTTGTTTGCGATGGAAAGTAGAGCACACCGTGTTGGCGATATCTTAACAGTATCTTTCACAGAAAGTTTCCAAGCAACTAAATCGCAAAACGCTGCGAGTTCTAAGTCAAGTGACTCGACTGTAACGTTACCTAATATTCTTGAGAACTTGGCAGGCCAGAATTTAATTCCAGAGTCTACCGATTTGTCCGCTGGCACGGAGCAGTCATTTACAGGTTCTGGCTCTAGCAACCAATCCAATTCTCTTTCGGGGTTAATATCCGTACATGTAGTGCGTGTATTTGGTAATGGAAATCTTGAAATACTGGGTCAAAAAAAGCTTACATTGAATAATGGTGATGAGTATATCAGAGTGAGTGGCATTGTCAGACCGCGTGATATCTCATCTGACAATGTTGTTCCCTCAGATAGAATTGCTAATGCTGACATAGATTATATTGGTGCAGGTGATACAGCAGTTTCTGGGAAGAAGGGTTGGTACTCTAAATTTCTTGAAACCGTATCTCCGATATAGGAGAGAAAAATGAAAAGACTCAGGCATCTTCTTACTCTGACAGCTTTATATATTTGCCTTGTCACACCAGTATTTGGAGACAGGCTCAAAGATTTAACTTCCCTGGCTGGTATTCGGTCTAACCAACTAGTTGGATATGGAGTTGTCGTCGGTTTGGCTGGTACTGGCGATGGAAATACTGGGATTACTCTTCAATCGATGCAATCATTGGTTTCGAGGTTCGGAGTAACGTCAGAAGTAGAGGGACTTAATGGTGATAATATAGCAGCTGTAATGATAACGGCAGATTTGCCACCTTTTACAAAACCCGGTCAAGCTATTGACGTTACCGTGTCAACGATTGGAGGAGCTGAGTCCCTAAAGGGTGGAACTTTACTTATGGCTCCAATGTTGGGAGCTGACGGTGAAACCTACGCGATTGCCCAGGGAAACGTTGTGGTTGGTGGTTTGGGAGTTACGGGTGCTGATAATTCATCTTTGACGGTAAATATTCCAACGGTTGGAAGAATACCTAGAGGAGGCTCTGTGGAAAGAATCGTTCCCACCGAATTCCTGAATACAGATTTCGTAATCTTGAACCTGCATCGCGGAGACTTTTCTACAGCAAATAACGTGGCTCAGGCGATAAACCAAAACTTTGGTCCTGATACAGCAATTCCATTGGATACAAATAGTATCCGTGTGAGAGCGCCCTCTGATCCAGCTCAAAAAGTTTCGTTCGTATCGATGCTTGAAAATTTAGAAGTTGAGAGAAGTGAACCACCAGCAAAAATTATTATCAACTCGCGCTCTGGCACACTTGTGATAAGTGGTAACGTAAAGGTTACTCCAGCTGCCGTTTCTCACGGAACCTTATCTGTTCGAGTCACCGAGGATCAAAATATTGAAGGTGGAGATGCCATTGCAGTTGGAGCAGGCGCTCAAGCAAACGCTGCCGCTGCTGCAGCACCAGACACAGAAATCGAAGTACAAGAGGATGTGGCTAAGGCATTTTTATTTGATGCGGGTGTATCGCTAAGTGAGCTAGTTGATGCAATCAACGCTGTTGGAGCGACCCCATCTGATCTCGTTGCTATTCTAGAAGCTTTGCGAGAAGCGGGCGCACTGAATGCAGAACTTATAGTAATTTAAGGCTTAGTCATGATTTATGGAGCAAACAGTATAAAGCTAGAATTCAGTATCAATGGGTCTGAAAAAGGGCAAAACCTCGCTCAGTCTAAAATATTTCTTCCACAAAAATTAGACTCTAGTGGGGATATAGCAGATGAGCTCACAGAGGTAGCTGATCAGTTTGAAGCAATATTTTTGGAAACACTTTTGAAGCAGGCGCGTGAAAGTAAACTCAGTGATGGCTTATTTGAAGCGAAAGCTGATGATAATTTTGAGCAAATGTTTGATCAAGAATTAGCTAAAAGTACGAGTAAAGTGGTCGATATAGGTATTGCAGATGCTATAGTCCGGCAAATGTCTAAAAGCTAGGTTTTTTGAATGAGTGATATCTTTGGAATTGCAAAATCTGGTCTACAAGCCTACCGAGAAAGCCTTGCAACTACTGGCCAAAATATAGCAAATGTAGGCAATGAAAATTATGCTCGACGAGAGGTAAATCTAACAGAAATCAGGGCAGGGTCCGCCGATGTTTTGGCTGTATCACCAAATACGAGTTACGGTGTTAAAGTTGATGGTATTACTCGAGCATTCGATCAATTTATAGATTTACAACTCCAAAATGCATCTTCTGGTTTGTCGTTTGCAACATCGCAGACCCTTATCCTGGAAAAACTTGAGCAAGTTTTGCGACCTTCGGACACTACAGTATCAACAAAACTAAACGATTTTTTTGCGTCACTTTCCACAGTTTCGCAAGACCCTTCAGACTTGGCTGCAAGAAATATTGCTGTAGATGCTGGTCGGTCTCTAGTCTCTGCTATAAAAAGCGCTGCAAACGGAATTAATGATCTTCGCGGATTAGTCTCTGATACCCTTTCAGGTAACATTGCCGACTTTAATAACACTTTAGAGCTGTTATCTGGTGTGCAAGCAGAAATTTTAGGAAATTCAAGCCCTAAAAATACACCCAATAGTCTTCTCGATCAAAGGGATGGTTATTTAAAAACTCTAAGTGAACTTGCTGATATATCTGTTGAGTATTTTCAGAATGGATCTGTGAAGGTTTCATTAGGTACCACTGGCCAGGGCCAAAAAGTAATTGATGGTTTAGAACAAAAAAAGTTAACGCAACAAACAGAAAACGAAATAACTAACATTTTTCTCGCTGGAAATAAAAATAATTTCTTGTCCAAGGTTCAAATTCAATCGGGTGAAATTGCCGGAAACCTAGCTGCGGATGTAACACTCACTTCCACCAAGAAATCTTTGGATGACCTAACAAAAGCATTGGTGAGAGAATTTAATGAGGTTCATCGGTTTGGCGTAGATTTAAGCGGTGATCAGGGTGCAGATTTTTTCAAACTAGATGCCGTTGAAATAATTAAAACCTCACCGAGAGGAAGCACAGCAGAGCTAAGGGTTGGCGGGAATTTAAACGAGTTAATGGGTGAGAGCCTTGTTTTAAAATACGATGCAAAGAGCGAACTTTGGAGTTTATCGAAAGAAACAGGTGAGGTCTTGAAAGAGTTTCAAGCAAGTACTGAAATTGACGGTGTACTATTCAGTATTGAGGGTAGAGCTAATCTAGGAGACACTTTTAGCTTGAAGTTTACTAATGGCTATTCCGAACATTTAAGTATGGAAATAAGCGATGGAAAAAAAATAGCGGCTAGTTCTTTTTACTCTGTTGAGCCAGCTGTGACAAACTCTAGCAACTCCACACTTTCAATTGAGCGCTTTGACGAAGTACGAGAGGATAACTTAACAGAATTAAGTTCTTTATTTTCACAACAAAGAAATGCTGCCAATGCAATAAAATTTGTTAATAATGGTGCATTGGGTTTCCTAGAAGATGTGGACGCAATCTCAAATTTAACGACTTTAAAGTCTCAGGCACTAATACAATTTAGCATGCCACTGTCTGACTTAGATGCAAACACTAAATTAAGTTTAACACTTGGAACCGACGAACATGTTTTTTCGATTGGGAATTTTTTAAGTGATGTATCAGATTACCGAGAAATTGCAGAGATTTTAAATGAAGGGAGCTTGAAATCTGACGATGACACATACTCCTTTTCTGATTTAGGACTATTTGCAGGTGGAAATGACAACAGTCTCTCGATTTCATCTGCCGCCCAATCGCCTTATTCAGACTTTCAAAAGATGAATGCTGGGACTTTGAATAACTTGTCAGGTATTTTGAAACCTGCCGATCAGGGTAGTGCTAAGTTACAAATATTTACGAGAGAAGGGATCCAGCTATCTGGAGAGCCATTAACAGCTGAAGAGGCAAATAAATTAATTTCAACGGTGAATGGATTTACCCGTGATGCCGAATACTCTGCAAGTTACATAGCTGTTGGATCTGACAGTAATTACATCGGATCTGAAATTTCTAGGGTCACAACATCGGGGGCGCAAACTAAAATTATTTCTGGCACTGGTTTTTCTGAGAATATTAATGTGTATTCTGATCTTGGTGGCATTAATTTAAGCGTAAATAATGTCTCAGATGGTGCAGTTGGAGCGATAGTAGATGTTAACAACATCGGTGCAGCCGACACTCTTCGTCACGCGGGTACCTATACTGTTACAGCTTCTCCAGCTGGTGGCGGTGATGACGCAACATTCTCACTTTCTGTTGATTTGTCTGGAGCAGTCACAGTTACTGTAATTTCTGAAGGCTCTGGCTTTACTGACGGTGAAACTATCACAATTCCTGATGCTGATCTTGCAGGGGGTGGGGGCGCTGATTTTACTTTTGATGTGAATGGTGTCACAGCTGTTGCCGACAGAGCGGCTGGTACATATACTATTTCGCCGGCAGACTATACTACATCTGGCGTTGGTTCAAATGCAACATTTACGGTTGTTGTAGACGCTTTAGGAGCGGCTACAGTAAAAGTGACGAACACCGGCTCTGGTTTTAGTGAGGGTGATGTAATTACCATCTCTGGAAGTAAACTGGGCACTGCAACTGGGGCAGATTTAACATTTGACGTTAGTCTAGAAAATAGTTTTCCAACCAGCAGAGCAGAAATGCCATCAGATATCTCTATAACTACTGACGCGGGTAAAACTGCAGAAATTTCGATAACTCAGGGGATGATGGCGGGACAGATTGCCGAACAAATTAATTCAGAAATTGGGCATTTGGGTCTCAAAGCTCTGGCTTCAAATAGATTAGAAATTTTTGATTTACCAAATGGACGAATTCAATTTGATCTTTTTGGAAAAAATTCTGAAGCAACCTCAATTGACCTTATCATTTCAGATAATGATACCGAGGAGCTTGTATCTGAAATTAACTCAAAAAGTTTAGAAACGGGGATCGTAGGATCTGTATCTGGAACTGGAGCAATTTTGCTTACAGAAACAGATGGAAACGATATTTCTTTGCAAAACTTTAGTATTGGGTCCGGTAATTTATCAGCGCGCCAAATAAATAAATTTGGTGAGGCAGTTCAAAGTTCGCCGCTTGAAATCACGAGCGGTCATCATCTGATTTCTGGAGGGCAAGTTGAGTTACTAAGTCCTGCTGCTTTTGAACTCACTATTGGGGGGGCTACTGAGACGAGTAGTGCGTCAAGTTTTGATAGTGGATTTGTAACTAAGGTACATAATCTCGATGAAAATTATACAGAATATAGTTTCAAATCCAGCTCATTAGTTGATGGTAACTTACTCGATGCAGACCAGTTAACGGCCATAGCGTCATCGAGTTCCTATAAGGTAACGTTGTCTACTGATAATGCTAATCAAAATATTGAAGCAATTTTTACACCTAGAATACCAAAAGATTTTTCCTCTGCAGTAATATCTAATAATATTGTTGCTAAAATAAGAGCTGATGCTCCTAAAAGCAGGTTCACAGGTGATGATTTTACTTTAAATGACGGGTTTCCGGAAAATGGAGACAATATTGAATTCAAACTGGGTGAGCAAGACTACATCGCAACTCTGAATACGTCACTAAATTACATAATTAATGGATCTACCGTGACTATAGAAAATCAAAACTACTCTTTTTCGGAGGCATTGGAAAGACTTGTGGCAGCCTCTACCTTTTCCGTATCTGGTCCAGAGGCAGACCGATTAAATGTTGGTTTTGAGAAAAATGGGTCAAGTTTTAGACTATTCGCGAGCGCTATGGATGGCGTATTGAGCGGTCACGCATTAGTTGCCTCTTCGAACAACTCTTCCGAGCAAAAGAATGCCTTTCATATTTCAGATACGTCTGGGGCAGAAATAACTACCGGTGAATTCGATTTAACGCAAAATGATCAGAGTGATTTTGCGGAGTTAGTAATTGGCTCGACGACTTACTCACTCTCTTTTGAGACTACAGGTGATACCATTAATAGTGATCCAGCACTGCCTGCGGGAGTAACTATTTCTATGGAATCCACTGGCACCAACATGGCGAAAATGAAGATTGTTATTAATGAAAGTGTTGATGAGAAAAATATTCGACTTAAGGCAACGGATAATTCCAGCAATTTCGGTTTTATTACTGCAGGGTCACAAGCTTTAGTAAATGGAGATCAATTTTTCCTTTCAAATTTCGAAAATAACAGAATTACTACGACCTCGGAAGTTCAATCACTTGCGGATGAAATTCTCTCTTTTGAAGGCCTGTCCGGAGAAGACCTTATAATTATTTCTACAGGGGATCGAAAACCATCACTCATTGGAAACATTCAGTCGACTTCTCATGAGCTTAACCCTAGAGAAATGACTGCAAAAGTAAGTATAACAACTCCCAATACCGTGGATATTTTTGATACTAAGTCGGGTGACCTTCTTGGTTCTAGAGCCTTAAGCTCAAGCAACAATTTTTTGTTTCGTGGTTTTGATTGGGTTTTGGATGGAAGCGTAAGTGCTGGGGATGAATATCGCGTTCTGACTTCTAACGAAAAAAAAGACGACGGCACTAATTTGGATCGTATGATCACGCTCTCAAGCTTCTCAGAAAGTAACGGCAAAGGTGGTTATACAGAGCGATATAATAGTTTGATGACATCGGCTGGATATGAGATACGAGCGAGCGAGCAAAACTTAATTAATGCAAAAGTCGCACATGATATTGCCGCCGATAGAAAATCTGACTTTTCGGGGGTCGACCTTGATACTGAGGCCGCTAACTTGCTTGCTCAGCAACAGGCTTACCAGGCTTTAGCCAGGGTACTCAGTACCGCAAAGGAATTAATGGATACACTGCTGAGATCAATGTGAAAGTGATTAAAAGATAATGACGATAGGAACTCCAAGGTTACACGAACAAAATGTTGAGCTTTTTGCACGGCTCAATAATGAGTTGAAATCAATTCAGGGACAAGTAGGCTCTGGCAAAGCTGATCTTAAATTATCTGAAAACCTATATGATATTTCAAAACTGAACGCAGGTGAGGAACGGAAAGCGGAAACTACTCAATATATGCAAAATGCAAAGAGAGCGACAAGAGATCTCGAGTTTTTGGACGTTGCACTGGATAGGCTCCAGAATTTAACAGTCAAATTACAAGAATTAGCTGTTGAAAGTTCTAATGATCTTCTCTCACAGACAGAGAGGGAACGGTTCATTTTGGATGCTCAGGGGCTTAAGAAAGAATTTTTTGATTTGGCAAATCAGAATGATAGCTTTGGCAACAGTCTTTTTGGAGGTGTCTCTGGAAACAAGACTCCTTTTGTTATGGATAATCGCGGATCTGTAACATATGAAGGTTCTGCTCTCAACAAAGAGGTAAAGGTCTCACCAAGCCTACAAGTTCGCCAAAATTTCTCAGGACTTGAGATTTTTAATAATATTAACGATGGTAACGAAAAGACGTCGATTTTTCAGATAATCGACAATTATATTTCCAGTTTGGGAAGTGACTTAAATAGTGGAAACTCTTCAAACCTTTTCTCAAATAGTAGGTCTGTTGATTTAGTGTTGCCAAGCTCAGGAGCTGAGGCAGAGTTTCAATTTATACTGAATACGAAAGATAATACGCAGAAGATAGAAGCGACAATTTTTGGTAATGATTATTCCCGAATTGTAAGCCAGATCAATGACTTTACAACTGATACTGGAATTTCTGCGAGCCTCGTAAGTCGAAATAAGATTAGGCTGGAAGGATCACACGACCAATTAAATATTACCAATTTCAGTGCGTCAAATTTCGATCCAGAAAACTCCTATATTAGTGTCATAAAAGATGTAAACTCATCCAATGTTGTTGAGAAAATTACAGACGATAGATTACAAAGTAGTTCAATAAATAACGGAATTTTGAATGCGTTCGAACTATTTTCGACTGCAAGAGCTCAGGTCAGTGCATCATCTCGAATGGCACAGGAAAATGAAGCCGCAGCACAAGATATTTTGCTGACACTTGAGGAGGATATATCGGATATAAAGGAAGCAGACTTGGCAAGCCTATTAACTCAACTTGAGTTTCTAATGACGAACAAAGAAGCTGCACAAGCTACCTTTACCAGGATCACAAGCAAGTCACTATTTGATTTTCTAGGGTAGCCTTTCAAAACATTTATATTTGTAATGCAGATGGCATGTAACTTGCTATTATTGTCAAAATAGGAGCAAGTTTATGTTTTCTTTGATTAAATCTGGAATGGCAACTGCAATGCACGAGTTAGCCGTTATATCCAACAATATTGCAAATGCTAATTCTACCGGTTTTAAAAAGAAATCAGTTGCCTTTAGTGATTTAGGTAACAAGTTTAATCCGGAGAAGGTAGATAGCACTAAAATTGGTCAAGGCGCTTCTTTAGGAGTATCCAGACGGAGTGACAGTCAAGGATCTATAATTGATACTGGCCGAACCACGGATCTTGCTCTGGCCGGTGATGGAATGTTTATTTTAAAGAACCCTACCAGTTTGACGCCGTCCTTTAGTCGAAGTGGCACTTTTAGCTTAGACAATTCTGGATTTTTGAGAGCACCTAACGATGCTTTTGTTATGGGAGCACCTTTAGTAGATGGTAATTTCGGCCCAACACCAGAAACGTTGGAAGAATTAGTGCCTATTCAAATACCACTAAAGCGTGACGATGTTCCCATGTCAGAACTTGAAATTCGTGATAATGGACGCATCGAAGTCAGCTATGGGACGGAGGTATATTATCCTGTTAGTACTCTCTCTATAGGCGTCTTTTCAAATACGAATGGTCTCAAGGAATTAGGTGGTGGTGTTTTCTCACAAACTGACAAATCTGGATTACTGAGTTTGGGAGCACCATCTGATCTTGGATATGCATCACTTAAAAGTGGTGGCTTAGAAGCGTCAAATGTCAATATTACAGACGAATTGACTTCGATGATCAAAGCTCAACAACAATTCAATGGTTCTGCAAGATTAATGCAAACTAATTCTGAAATGGTTGAAAGATTAACTCAGTAGAAGAACCAGGGGTACAGCTTTTTGGAGGAAATATAATGTCGCAATGTGTAGAGTGTAAAACAAGAATGGGTTACACAGAAACAAATGTAGCACGAGAGCATAAAGGTTTGTGTGTTGCATGCCATGTAAAATCACTTGTTAAACAGAAAGTCTCTGCGGCGAACAAACCGTACAGTCCAACAAACATAAAAAGCATTGATAATTTATTTTCAAAATTTGAGGATATGCTTATTACGAGCGAAACGTCATCAAATCTTAGGATACGTAAGCGTTTTGGAGTTGTTCACGGTGAAGGTGTCTTTGTTATTGAAAATAAGTCACTGTTTAGAAAGTTTTTGTCCATATTTATTAAACGCTACCGGGGCATAGATAGAAAAACAATGAAAACTGCTATTTCGGATGCGACAGTGGAGTTAAAGGCAGCAGCTCTGAAAGCTGGTGGTAACGCAATAGTAGGCTACAATATCCAATATAATAATGTGCTATTTGGCTCAAAAGAACACGTTATTGTTTCTGTATCTGGCACTTCTGTCGAAACAGCTTGATACTGTCTCGACTTATGTCTTAGCAAAATGATGTATATTTCAAACCGTTAAAGACCCTTTTTGGAATGACAATCAAAAAAATGACCAGTTAAGGTTGTTATTCCATCAACTTCACGCCAATTTGTAATCGAAAGAGCATTCGCTCCGGTAACCAAAGCCCTATTTCGCAGAGCAATCATAGTTTGTGTATAAGCTAATGAGCTACTAAAATTCAAAGCGATGGTTCGGGAGCAGTGGTCACTGCCTCTGGTGTATGAATATGCATGTACGCTTACTTTTTCAGACCCTTTAAGGGGATGAGCTTCGTAGATTGTCAGAGCTGTAGATTCTGTGTAAGGTTTAGCCAAAACGTCTGATGAAGCAGCAGGGTGTGTAAGTATATGGCACCCGGTTAAAAAAATGGTAGACGTTATCAAACCGATAATAGTCTTTATTTTCATTTTATAATCTTTCTTTTATTTTATCCCTTTTATAAACGACATAAACTAATTTTATATTAGCTCAGCTTACGAGCTGATATTCGTAGGAAATATAAACTTCATTTTGTGTCGTTTTTTGACGTAGATAAGAAAATGAAATTTGAGTTTAGTAATGTCTCGAAGTATTGATCTTAAAATAGCAGAAATCTACAACAGAAAGTTTTTGAAACATGGTCCAGTGCCTGAAGCTAGTATGTGGTATTCAAGAAAAAGGCAGTTTGCTCGCTTCGACGTAATAACAGAACAGATAAAGTTACTATCAACAAACGAAACGGTCACAATAACCGACATAGGATGCGGGTATGGCGCTTTTTTAGAGTTTCTCTCAGAAAGAAAGTTTCCGAGTGCATGGCGATACTACGGCCACGATTTGTCCCAAGAAGTAGTTGAATTTTGCAAAAAAAAATATTCCCATCGAGGATCATTTTATACTGGGTCTGTACCTGTAATTAAGTCAGATTTCATTATTATGTCGGGAACATATAATTTTTTTCCATCTCATGATTATAATGCTTGGAGGGACTATTTTAACAAATCACTAAATTTGTATTGGCCAAAAATCAAACGTGCAATGATTTTCAATTTACAAACAGCAGATCAGGAAAAGATTACAGAAGCAGGAATTGTTTACAGCTCTAAAATGGCGATAGAAAATTTTTGTAAATCGAATTTTGGTAACGTGAGTGTGATTAATAATCCCAGCATACCGAGAGATGTAACTTTTGTCCTAAAAAAATAGTTTAAATAACCTAATAGCCCTAAAAGTATACGTGAAATTCGCAAAGTAATTGGCACAAAGTTTGCTGCTTTATTTGTTAAAGTGGAGTTACATATGCTTAAAATGGCTATAATTTCGGTTGCAACTGCACTTGTTGGAATACATTCGGCTGGATTTTTTATAGGTACTGAAAAGAAAAATAGTTTTATTTCCAGAGTAACTCTTGAAGAGTACTGTGATTTAGAGGCGAGTTCCTTCGCAATTAAAAATTTATCGACTGGCGAAATTAGGCCATTTAAATTTGGTGAAGCCTTTATTAGGGCAAGAAATTCTGACTGGCTTAAAGTTATTCTCAGTACAGATTTCAGTCA
>MDSZ01028454.1_pt1 | contig 18313 bp, 16 predicted proteins | sample 811201 | NCBI WGS metagenome assembly MDSZ01 (sample SAMN05326647, study PRJNA326480) | marine metagenome | isolation source: seawater | place: Indian Ocean: North | collected 2010
AACGTTAAGGGCTCCAGCGCCGATGGTACTTTGTCTTAAGGCATGGGAGAGTAGGACATTGCCAGGTCTACTAAACGTGAAAGAATCACTTCACAAACTCAAGATTAAAAATCATTCAAAGACAATTAGCTTATTTGGTTATGATATTTCTTATTTTATGAAATAATTACAATTAAGTCTGTATTATTATATTTATAATATCCAATAATGTTATATTAGATAAAAAGTGGTTAACATAGAATGAAAGTACTTATTAAAACTATTTTTGAAAAATTTAATTTTTTAATAAAAAAGAATTTATTTTATTCATGAAAAGATTAGAAAATCGATGATTAAATTAAGAATAAAAAAAATATTTAATAGATTAAAAGCTATTCTAAGTATTGGACAAAACTATTATCAGGGTGAATTGTATGAATATTTTGATAAATTATTTTTACGGTTAGAAAAAAAAGAAATAACGCCTGATGAAGCAAAGAATAAAGTAAATAAACTATTTAATAATAATAAAGAATTTAATTCACATTTTAATAAATGGACAAAAAATAATAGATCCAACTTTTCATCAATAGGTCAGATGATAAGACCTTTTAGAAGAATAAGGTTTGGAATAATATACATAAACAAAGATGAGTATGAACCTGTACACTATCATGGGGGATTCAGTTCTTTTCAAATCGTATTAAAAGGCGATTGTATTCTCGATGAATTTGATACTTTTGAGTTATCTAAAAAAAGTATAAAATATAAATCCCATAAAAGAATTCATATAAAAGAAAACGATGTAATGCTTAATTATTCTAACTATAGAGATATGCACGGTTTTGGGGCAAAAAATGGTTCAGTTTATATATTAAGTGTAGCTAAGTATTATGGTTTTTTAGGTAAGTTTAAATTTGATTTTATTAAGCCGGAAGTAAATAAAAGGGTTTATGTTGATATAAAAAATCAAAAAGTTATAAAAAAAGAACTATTTGAGTCTCCTTTGATAGATAAAAATGAGGCTTACGCAAAATATATAAATCTGGAGTAGATAAAATAAATTTATTTATGAATTTAGAAGTTTATTTTACTACTTTATATCATAAAACTCTTATAAATTAGATGCTTATTCAGTTAAAATTTAACAGTAATTATTGTTAATGAAAAAATAAATCCTAAAAGAATACTTAATGCTAGGTTTTAAAATATCAAAAGAAAACATAGTAGCCTTCATAGTTTGCGTGTTTACAATATTTAGTATATTGGATGCCCCAATACTTCTTAGGTTATCTTTATACTTATTTTCTTTATTAGGTTTATTTTTTTTGTATGGATCTAAACAAACTATTTATGATGGTTTTGTAAACTATTATCCGTATTTAGTTTTTACATTGATTTGTTCACTTTCTTTTTGTTTGATTTTTGACTTCAATTCTAACAGTGAGCTTAGCCGAAGTCCTCAAATTGAAAATATTTTAGCTATGTTTTTAATGTTCATTTTTTTAGTTAATTTACAGCATCACTATAAATATATTATGAATTGTTTGATAATTATAATGTCATTCTTTTTATGTTTTTCTCTACCGATTCACTATTTTTACTATGAAAGCAATTTATTATCAGCAACCTTTTTTTTCACCAATATGGATGTACAGTCTCTAGCTACGAAAACTACTTTGGGACTATTTTTATCTATTCTATTGCCTTACTGTATTTACAGATTTAAAAATAATCTAAATCCAATAAATTTTTTTATTGTTATATTATTCTGTGTAGCAATTTTTTATACCTTTTCAAGGTCAGCAACTATTTTAGCTGCAGTTAGCATTTTTCTAATATTGATACTGGGTGGTAGAGAGTATTTTAAGTCGTTACTTTTTATTTTTATTTCATTAATAGCTCTTTCTATTACTTTTCAAATTTCTCCTACAAAATATAATCTTCTTAAAATTGAAAGCTACAAACAGGTAGTAAACAATTATACATATGAGAGTCAGGATATTAACAAAACCTTTTCACCGAACAGTGCCAGATGGGAATATATTATAAAATCATTTGATGGATTTAAGGAAAAACCGATTTTTGGACATGGATTTGGACAATTTAGATATAATAGCGCAAAATATGACTCAGATGGTAACCACACGAGAAGTCCCGTTACCCATAATGACTATGCTCAAATATTGTATGAACAGGGATTGGTTGGATTTATAAGTTTTATTTTTTTGTTTTTATTTAATTTTTACCGATTAAAGAATTCAATAAATATAAATAAAGATCAAGAGATAGTAATGTTATCTCAACTTATTTTGATTGCATTATCATTAAACACAATAAACCTTTTTGATCATCCTATTTTTTGGATATTAATGGCATTGACATTGCCTAAAAAAATAAAAGTTATGAAAAATAAATAGAAAATATAGTATAGTCTTATCATGTCATCTAACTCATCAATATCAAAAGTATTAGATATGATTAAAAGTAACTCAATTAAAGACGAGGATGCGTGGTATGAAGGACTAGAGGATAGAAAGAAAGAAGAGGTTCAACTTCATAATAAATTAAGAGATATGGATTTCAGGAAAAGTGCTTCTGAAGAAGAACTTAAAAAGTTTTACTCTAATACAAAAATGATAGATGGGTTCAATCAAGATGGTGAGTCTTTGCTTACAAATAATCAACTTTATTTTAATGATCAGTATCTTTTAAGAAATAGTATCTCTGGTCTTTCAGATAACTTTTTTAATAAACTAATAAGAAAAGAGTCTCAAGATAGAATTGTCTTAGATATGGCAAGTGGTTATGGTAGAGAGTCAATTATTGCCGCTAAGGCTAAAGCGAAATTAGTTGTCGGTATAGATCTAAGTCCACTATCGGTAAGAGAAGCTGAAATATTAGCCAAGAAAAATAATCTTGATAATGTCAAATTTACAGTAGCAGATTGTGAGAATCTATATTTTGAAAATGAAACATTTGATCTTGTTATATGTGCTAGGATGCTACACCATATAGATTTTGAAAAAACAATTAAGGAGGTGCATAGAGTGTTAAAGGTTGGTGGGAAAGCTATTTGTCTTGAAGCTTTAGGAATAAATCCAATACTAAATCTCTATCGGAGAATGACTCCCGCCCAAAGAACACACTGGGAAACGGCAAATATTCTAACTTTCAAACACATTAAAATTGCTAAAAATTATTTTGCGGTAGAAAATATACAATATTGGCACATGTCAAGTCCTCTAGCAAAGTTTACTAAAAAACTATTACCTATTTTAAATTTTTTAGATAAATATTTTTTTACTAAAATTCCATTTTTAAATAAACTAGCTTGGACTTTTACTTTTGAACTTAAAAAAAATTAATATTTTTTATATCCTATAGCTGATTATTAATACATTCTGCTAAATGAATACTACCTTCTATAGTTAGATGATGAGAGTCGTAAAGCAATTTAGAAGGATCCTCATTCTGGAAACATTTAGCTACATCTATTACCCTCAAATTAAGATTATTAGCAACATTCATAGTTATTGAATTATGTTGATTTGAAACCATTCTAGCTTGATCTATTGTAAGTGCTTTATTTTTTATTATTGGAGTAACCCTTAAATCATAATTATGAACTTTATAGTCCTTACTGTAAGAATTAGGTTGAGTTAAAACAATAACTTCAATTCCATTTTTCACTCCTACATCTCTTATTTTACCATAAATTTCTTTTAGGCTTTTTGTTATTTTAGTTTGATTTTCAATCAAGTATTCTTCTAATTCAATATTTGAGATTAGGGTCATTGTCTTACGTCGATCAACATCAAGTTTATAAAACAAAAAATAATCAGACGTTTTAACTAAACTAAAGAAAAATGCTGATGTATAGTAATTTTTTAAAATAAATTTATACAAACTTTTATCATCAAAATAATTTGGTGAAGATAATCCATCGACTCCCCATTTTATATAATTAGACAAATTATTAACACCATCCATAACAAAAATTATCTTTGGTTTTAAATCATAGTTATTTAAAATATATTTAAGATTAGCTAAAGTGTGAGAGCTATTGAGTCTACTTTTCCCAAAATTATACGTAGGTATTGATAATAGATCTGGCCAACGTTTTCCTTCAGGCACAAGAGCCGATTCTGTCGAAGAACCGCCTAATGCAAAGGCATACAGATTAGTTTTATTTAATGATTTAGATCCTAATATTTCTCCATATTTTCCTGTTCTAAATTTTACATCCCTATCATAATCATATAATTTTTCTATATTTTGGAATTTTAGATCGAGATGAGGGTCATGAAAATAAGCGCCTTTAAAGTTTTGAACGTAGGGGCTCGACCAGAAAATACGAAGAAGTATTTCAAATAAAATTAAAAATACAAATAAGTTAATGGTTATTAATTTCATTAATTTCATTAAATTATAAAATTTATCTTTGATAAGCTATATGAATTTATCATGTAAGAAATTTTTTTCTATTAATAATTCCATAATCTTAAAATTGTTTATATTTTCATTACTTTATATTCTACTTTGCTTTATATTCAAAAATTATGAAAATATCTGTAATTGGTGTAGGATATGTTGGTTTAAGTTTAGCTGTCTTAATATCTCAAAAATATGAAGTTATTGCATTAGATGTTGACTCTGAAAAAATTAACTTAATTAATAAAAAAAAATCTTTTATTAAAGATAAAGATTTAGAAAAGTATTTAAAAAGGAAAGATTTAAAATTAAAAGCTACTCTTAATAGAGAAGAAGCATACGCTAATTCAGAATTTATCTTAATCGCAACACCTACAAATTATAACATTAATACTGGAGAATTTGACACTTCATCTGTTGAAAAAGTAATTTCTGATTGTATGAAGTTCAAAAAAAATTCATCCATTATTATTAAATCAACAGTGCCATTAGGGTTTACAGATTTAATGAGAAATAAATTTAAAAAAGATGATATTTATTTTTCTCCAGAGTTTCTAAGGGAAAGCAAGTCACTTCACGACAATTTATATCCTTCTAGAATTATTGTTGGTGGAAAATCAAAAAAAGCTAAAAAGTTTGGAGAAATATTAATTAATTGTGCACACAAATCATCTTCTAATAATATCCCAGTGCTATATATGGAATCAAGTGAAGCTGAAGCCGTTAAACTATTCTCTAATACATACTTAGCAATGAGAGTTTCTTTTTTTAACGAATTAGATAGTTTTTCGGAAATACAAAATCTCTCCTCTAAAAAAATAATTGAGGGCATTAGTTTAGATCCAAGAATAGGTAATTATTATAATAATCCATCATTTGGTTATGGTGGTTATTGCTTGCCAAAAGACACTAAACAACTGTTAGATAATTTTGCAAATATACCTAACAACATTATTAAGGCTGTAGTTGAGTCAAATAAAACAAGAAAAAATTTTATAGTTAATTCAATAAAAGATAAATTTCCCAAAGTAGTTGGAGTTTACAGGCTTATAATGAAGAAGGGATCTGATAATTTTAGGGAAAGTGCTATTTTGGATATAATAAATAAATTAAAAAAAGAAAAGATTAGCATTATCGTTTATGAGCCACTTTTGAAAGTTAAAGTTATAGATGAGATTGAAGTTATAAAAGATTTGAGTGAGTTCATTTCTAAATCTGACTTAATTATTGCTAATAGAATTTCAAAAGATTTAGATAACGTAAGAAAAAAGGTTTACTCAAGAGATATTTTTCAAGAAAATTAAATTTTATTAACTTAATTAATTATAAAATAAGATTTAACTTTTTTAAAAATCGTGAAATGAGGTATTTTATTAGCTAATCAGGCCAATAGATTTTATCTAGCTTCAAATTTGACTTTCCTTAGTAGAATTTACTTTGGTAAATTAATTTTTTAGCTAAAATTGAAATAAGCTGTAGATGATCAGTTACTATACACGAGCAAAAGAAGCATTAGGTTATGGTTCAAAATACTATAATGGTTATTTAATAAACTATTTTGATAATTTATTTTCTAACCTCGAGAAAAATATTGTAACTCCTGAATTTGCAAAGTTAAGAGTAGGAGATCTTTTCAAATCAGATCAAAATTTAAAACATCATTTTTTAGATTTGTATGGAGAAAAAAAACAACATCTAAATATTATTGGGAGTAAACTAAGACCATTTTATAGAATACGATTTGGAATTATAAATATTGATATTAATAAATATGAACCAATTCATTATCATGATGGTTTCATTTCATTCCAGGTTGTATTGAGGGGGAAATGTTTACTTCATGAATTTGACAAAACAGCAATATTTGAAAATAAAATTCAATATAAGTCATATAAGGAACAAATTCTTAATGCTGATGATGTAATGCTTAACTACTCTAAATACAGGGATATCCATGGATTTGGTGCAATTAATGAACCAGTCAGCATTCTTAGTATTGGTAAATATTATGGAATATTTGGAAAGTTTAAATTTAGTGGATTAAAGATGTCAAAAAATAACAGAGACTATTTGGATTTTGATAAACAGATGAGTATTGGCAATAATAAGTTTGAATGTCCTTTGATTAATGAAAATCTAGCCTATAGAGAGTATTCAAAAATTAAGCAATATTAGATTGTTATATTTTCCTATATTTAATTAAGTACAGATTTTAATCTGAATTACTTATTCAAAGACTTTTGATTATTATACATTTATAAAAAAGTTTAATTTCGAGGTCATAAAAAGGAAATAATCTATAGGTTCGTTGGTTAGCCTTTTATAGAGTGTTGAGTTAGAGAAAGGGCGATTTAGAGGAAAAGTGAATGATAAAGGTATTTTGAGAATTAGAATACAATTAGAGCAGTCTTGACACATGCAACCAATCATATAGATTTACATACTTTATTAAAATCTGTTTGAAATACAATTAAGTAAATGTTCTATGAGTTTGCTTAATAGAAAACAAAATATAGTTTTTATTTCTATTATTCTACTGACATAAAACCTATAAGTTAAAAAATTGTTTCGCAGGTATATAAAAAAACTAGATGCGTCGATTGACGGAGAAAGTGAGTAACGCGGGGTGGAGCAGTCTGGTAGCTCGTCAGGCTCATAACCTGAAGGTCGTAGGTTCAAATCCTACCCCCGCAACCAAATGTTTTTGGGCAATAAATGAAAATCATTTTATTAATAATTTCCTCATTTTTAATTATATTTTTTACACAAATATATTTTAATAATATAAGTTTTTTATATTTATCTGATGACTTAAAATTCAAAAATATGAATTTTCAAGGAATAGAATGCATTAATGACAATATAAATATAATTGAACATAGTGGTGACATCTTTGAACTAATTGATAATAAGTTAAATTTTATTGCTTCTTTATTACGTAAAGATGCAAAAACAATAAAAGAAAAAAATTCGTTAGTACATTCCAATTCAATTTTATTATTAAATCAAAATATGCTGGTCTCAAATGCTTTAGACAAGCTTTCTGCAAAGATTGCTTTTATTGATTATAACAAATTTTTGAAAACAGGTTATGTTTCGGAAGATAATTATACAAACCTTAATAACAACTTTGATCTAAAGGGAACATATTTAGAAATGATTAACTTTGATGAAAGTAAATTGATTTTTTTAATTACCAAAAATTTTGACAATAATTATAGTTATCAGATTTACGACTCACAATTCTCAGATCTAATTTGTTCAGTAGATATGGATGAGAGCAATATACAAAATATAACTTGGAGTAACGAAACAAATACTTTATCAGTAATAAAAAATCCAATAAAAAATAGATTTGGTCAAATAAATAACTATAAGATGTCGAAACAAGATAATTGTTTTAAGTTTAATCTTGATAAAAAAATTATAATTTTAAATGCAATGGAGTTACAGGATTATAAAAAGTGTGACATTTCTAATTATTTCGTATTCACAAAAAATAAAAACTCTCATATTTTTAGAAAATAAATAGATAAAGTAGAAAAAACGAGTGTTTATATCTAGAACAAAGAAATAATTTTGATGGAAATATTTTTACTCATATTAATAATTGTAATATTGTCTATAGTTCAATCCATACTTGGAATTGGATTATTACTATTTGGAACTCCGTCCTTACTACTCTTAGGCTATAACTTTATTGACTCATTAATTATTCTTCTTCCACCATCAATAATTATTAGTTTACTTCAAATAATAAATAATAAGGAAACTGAGACTTTAGAAATATCGGCATTTAAGAGAAAATTTAATTACTACTGTATACCTTTTTTATTGATCGGTTTATTTGTAGTTAAATTATTCGTAGAAAGTATAAATTTTACATTTTTGATTGGAACTATATTAATTATTATTTCAGTTGTAAGAAGTCACACAACCGCAAACTATAAATTTTCGAATTTTTTGTATAAAAATAATAGGTTGGGAAATATCTTTATTGGAATAACTCATGGATTAACTAATATGGGGGGGTCCTTTTTATCTGTACTTTCAGCATCAACTTTTCCAAATAATAAAGCTCTTATAAGATACGCCGTAGCTTACTGTTATTTTATAATGGGAATTGTTCAATTTTTATTCATTGCATTCCTATTTCCAATACAATTAAGCTACACTAATATACTTTATGTATTTTTATCAGCTTTAGTATTTAGTGTTTTTGGTGAAAAATTGTTTGCATCTATACAAAATTATCAATATCAAAAACTTATTACAATTTTGATATTTTTCTATGGAATACTATTACTCATAAATCCTCTAATAATTAAAACTATATGATAAAAAATAAAAAAAATATTCTTGTAACTGGATGTGCAGGATTTATTGGATTTCATTTATCTTTAGCATTGTTAAAAAATAAAAAGTTTTGTGTACATGGGATCGATAATTTAAATAATTATTACGATCAGAAACTTAAAAAAGACAGATTAAAGATATTAAAAAAAAATAAGGAGTTCAACTTTTATAAAATTGATATTGAAAATGAAAAGAAAATATTTTCAAACTTTAAAAAGAAACAATACCACTATGTTATACATTTGGCAGCCCAAGCTGGGGTTAGGCATTCGATTACTGCACCCAAGCCATACTTGCAGACAAATATTTTAGGTTTTTTTAATATTATAAATGCTTCAAGAATTTTTAAAGTTACTCATTTTCTTTACGCCTCAACTAGCTCAGTATACGGAGATAGTAAAGACTTTCCTCTAAAAGAAAATTTTGATACATCTAAACCAAATTCATTTTATGCAGCTACTAAAAAATCGAATGAGATAATCGCATATTCATATAGCCACATATATAATTTAAAAACAACTGGGCTAAGATTTTTTACTGTTTACGGACCCTATGGTAGACCCGATATGGCATTGTTTAAATTTACAAAAGGCATTACAGAAAATAAAAAAATAGATTTATTTAATAGTGGTCGACATGTTAGAGACTTTACTTATATAGATGACGTAGTAGATTCAATAATTAAATTAATCAATCCAAAAATAAAAAATTCTAACAATTATGAAATTTTCAATATTGGAAGTGGTAACCCTCAAAGACTGATGGTATTTCTTAAAGCTATAGAAAAATCTCTAAATAAAAAATCAAAAATAATATTAAAAAAATTTCAAATGGGTGATGTATATAAAACTCATGCCAGTGTGGCTAAATTGAGGAATAGAATTGATTATAAACCTAAATTTACTATTACACGAGGAATAGAAGAGTTTATAAATTGGTATAAAAAATATTTTAGTAAATAAATGTAATGAATGATTCATTAAATATTACTAGAGGTACAATAAATCTTTTTTTTTTAAATATTCAGATAATAATTTTATGTTTACTACCAATAGCTCTAATTATTGGGCCAGCGATTGCTGATATATTTGCTACACTATCTTCTATCATCTTCTTACTCCTTGTAATAAGAAATAGAGATTGGGAATATTTATATAATCCTGTTTCTTTTCTTTTATTTGGCTGGTCATTATACTTGATAATATCTTCGTTGTTATCGTCAGATATATTTTTTTCACTTGAGAGCTCTCTTTTCTATTGGAGAATTCCTCTATTTGCTCTGTCAATATGGTATTTACTTGATAAAAGAAGTAATGCTAAAAAACTTTTTTTGTATTCAATAACAATTACTTTCTCAATTTTATTAATTGATGCATATTATCAATATTTTAATGGAGCAAATATACTTGGTTATCCTTATTTTGAAAGCAAAGGAAGATTGTCTGGGTTATTTGGCGATGAATTAAGATTAGGAAGTTATCTTTCAAGATTAATGCCACTACTATTTGCTCTAGCAATAGTATCAATTAAGAAACCAAGAAATTTTCTTTTACTTTTATGTTTTTTTTTAGTTTTTATTGATGTTTTAGTTTATTTGACTGGTGAAAGATCAGCATTTCTTATTCTTTTAATTACTACATTTTTAATGATTATTTTAATTAATGATTTTAAAAGATTTAGAATATTTACTTTTGCGATCTCAATTATATTTATACTTATTATTACTTTTTTTAACGACAAAGTTCGATTCAGGATGATCGAAAGTACTTATAATCAAATAAATTTTACTGATGAAAATTATGTAGCTGATCATGAATTATTCTTTATCACCTCATTAAAAATGTTTCAAGAGAATCCCGTTACTGGCATCGGTCCAAAAATGTACCGAAATCTATGTAATAATGAAGAGTATTTCACCAAGAGTGAATTGTATACTGGGTGTTCAACGCACCCTCACTTTACGTATCTACAAGTAATGGCAGAAACTGGAGTAATTGGTTTTATGTTCTTATTAACAGCTTTTTGTTTTGTAATATACGTATTAACGAAGCATTTTTTAAATAAATTTCTCAGAAATCGAAAAAATCTTTCCGATCAACAGATATGTTTATATATTTCATTGTTTATAACATTGTTTCCGTTGATACCTACAAATAGCTTTTTTAATAATTGGATTTGTATAATTTATTTCTTGCCTTTAGGTTTTTTACTAAATACATATAGTCAGAACTTAAAAACATATTTTAAGATCAAAAAATTCAAAAATGCCAAAAACTTATAATACAAAAATCTCAATTGGAATAATTGGATTAGGTTATGTTGGGCTACCTCTTGCTCTCGAGTTTTCAAAATATTATGAAACTATTGGTTATGATAACAATGATCATAGAGTAATAGATTTAAAAAAAGGGATAGACAATACAAAAGAAGTAAGCAGCAAAGAACTCAAAAGAACTAGACTAAATATTACAAATAATAGTGCAGATTTATATAATTGTAATTTTTTTATTATTACAGTTCCTACACCTATATTTAAAAATAAAAAACCTGATCTATCTTTTATAAATCATGCAACAAAAATTGTTTCAAAACTCTTAAAAAAAGATGATATTGTAATCTATGAGTCAACAGTCTACCCTGGAGTAACAAATAACTATTGTGTTCCAATTTTAGAAAAATATTCAAAATTAAAATTTAATGTAGATTTTTTTTGCGGTTATAGTCCTGAGAGAATTAATCCTGGAGATAAAAATCATAGAATTAATGAAATAAAAAAAGTTACATCTGGTTCAAATGAAAAGAGCAGAAAGATAATAGACAAACTCTATAAAAGTATTATTACAGCTGGAACATTTTCCGCTCCATCTATCGAAGTCGCAGAAGCTGCAAAGGTAATTGAAAATACACAAAGAGATGTTAACATTGCACTTATTAATGAATTATCAATACTTTTTAATATACTTAAAATTGACACTACCCAAGTTTTAAAAGCCGCTAAAACAAAATGGAATTTTCTGGACTTTTCGCCAGGACTAGTTGGGGGTCATTGCATTGGAGTTGATCCTTACTACTTAACTCATATTGCAAAAAAAAATAATTATAACCCCCGTATTATTTTATCTGGAAGAAAGATTAATGATGAAATGTATTTATATGTATATAATCAAATATTAGGCCTGCTACCAAAAAATAAAAAGAAATTAAAATTGGATATTTTCTTTTTGGGTTTAACATTTAAGGAAAATGTACCAGACCTTAGGAACTCTCAGACAATCAGACTTATAAAAAAGTTTAAAAATAGTGGTCATAATGTAAATGCTTACGATCCTGTGGTTTATAAAGATAATTTACTTAAAGACCTTAAAATCAAAATGGTAGATAAGAATGTCAGCAAAAAGTACGATGTAATAGTTGGCGCAGTTGCTCATAGGGAATTCAAAGAATTAAAGATCAATTTTTATCAAAAATTAATGAAAAAGAACTCCGTTGTATTTGATATCAAAGGGTTTATACCAAAAAAGATTATTTCAAAATCTTTATGAAGACAAATAATGAATAACTATAATGGTATTTGGTTTTTTGGCCTGTCAGGAGTAGGCAAGTCTTACGCATCAAGTCTTATTAAAGCAAAACGCAAGAATACCGTGGTAATTGACGGTGATGTAGTTAGAGAGTATCTATCTCATGATCTAGGCTACTCTATTAAAGACAGAAATATTCAAATAAAAAGAATGTACGGAATAGCTAAAATAATTATCAACTCTAATTACTTTCCTGTAGTTTCAAGTGTTTGGATGAATTTAGAGATTTCAAAATTATTAAAAAAAGAAAAAATTAACTTGATTAAAATAGAAGCAGATATGAAAGAAATATTTAAATCCCATAAAACATACAAAAATAAATCAAATGTTGTAGGTAAAGATATCTCCTTCAATAGATTCAAACATCAAAAAATTATTAATAATAAGGATAGAAAGTTTTGGATGGAATTAAAGAAATTGATTTAATATCAGAGAGTGAGAGATATCTCATAGATTTTTCAAATATCAAAAGTAATATTTTTACTCAGGATAATTTTCTAAATCCTGAAGGATTGAATGATTATTATAAAGATCCATCAAAAGGAGTTCCACTTCTACTACCAATCAAACTCGATTGCTTTGATTATTCTAATGTAAAAGAAATTTTCGAAATAAATATTAATGAATTTGCTAGAAATATTTTTTCAACAAAAAATACTGATTATATAGGCGTACGAAAATATTTCCAATTTGGGAATCAGTTCTGCATCGGCGCATTTCCAAAAAAAAATTACATAGAGAAAATTAAGCAGTTTGATGAAATTAACAGTAAATTAAAAAAATTAAATAATGAGTTAAAAAAAAATAAAAAAAAAGTAATTGCATTTCAAACACGTAATATACCCCACCTTGGACATGAAAAAATTATAGAGATGCTTTTGGAAGAATATGATTATGTCGTTATAAATCCAGTAATAGGACCTAAAAAAAAAGGTGATGTAAAAAACCAGATATTGGTAAAAGTTTTTAATTTCTTAAGTGAAAATTATTACAACAAAAAAATAATATTTATGCCAGTATGTGCAAATATGTTTTATGCAGGTCCAAGAGAAGCCTTGCACCATGCTTGCCTTCGTTCAAGTGTTGGCTTTGATTCTTTTGTTGTGGGTAGAGACCATGCAGGAGCAGATAGTAATTATGATCCTGAGGAAGCAATTGATATTGTAAGTAAATATAAATCGAAATTTAATATTAAAATTATTACACACAAAGGTAGCTATTTTGATAAATCACAAAATAAAATCGTAATAAAAAACAATATTAATGAGAATAATGATTTGCTAGATATTTCAGGATCAGACTTTAGAAATGCAATTATTCAAAAAAAACACTTTAAATTTGCACGTAAAGATTTACAAGATTTTATATATTCTTTTAAACAAAATATATTTTATTGATAATGAGCAAAATACTCCCAACCATTGGTCCGATCACAGAGGAACCACAGAGTCTAAAAAAAATTCTAAAATATTGTGACTTAGTTAGAATAAATGGCTCTCATAGTACTTACGCATGGCATAAAAAAGTAGTAAAAAAAATAAGAAGTATACAGAAAGATGCAAAGATTTTACTTGATGTTCCGGGAATAAAGCCTAGAACCAAAAATAAATCTGAAATTAAAATTATTAAAAATTCACTGGTAGTTTTTTTTTATAAATCTATTAACAAAAATATTTTTAAAGATAAAAGTTATATTTTTATCGAGATTACAAATCCATTACCAAAAATAACACAATCTATAAATCACTTTTCAGTAAGTGACGGACAGTACAAATTTGTTTATAAGAAAAATGAAAAAAATTATATTGTTGGGAAGTCTATTGAGACTTTTACTTTAAATGAAAAAAAGGGATTAAATATTCCTTTTTCGTTGTATGATGAAAATGAACAGCTAAAAATTTATCTTAAATTTTTAGAGAAATTCAAAAATATCGGTTTTAATGCGGTTGGATTAAGCTTTATTCAAGATGATAAAATTGTTAACTTAATTAAAAAGAAGTACCCTAATTTCTTAATTGTTTCCAAAATAGAAAATTTTGCAGGCTTAAAAAATGCAAAAAGGATTACTAAAAACTCTGATGTTATTATGATTGATAGGGGTGATTTAAGTGCTGAAATAGGGGAAAAAAATTTGTATCAGGCAATATTGAATATCGCTTCTATTTCCCACGATGAAGGTAAACCTCTAATTATGGCAACGGAAAACTTAGACTCAATGATGATCCGTAAGACTCCAACTAAAAGTGAAATTATGTCTTTAGGGCATAGTTTACAACTCGACGCAGATAAAATTATGCTAAGTGACGAAACAGCAACTTCAAAAAACTGGTTTCAAATAATTAAATGGCTGGATAATTTTATTAACTTGCATGAAAAAAATAAAAGGGATCATGACAGTAAAAATAGGAATCAAATTTTTTGGAATATCTTAGACAATATAGTTGATATTCCTGTTGTAATATTTTCAAAAAAAGGCTTTGCTTTAGAACAAATTTCAAAATTAAGAAAAAACATTGAATTGACTGTTTTTACTGACAATTCAAAAGTAGCGACGCTTTGCATGTTTCGATCAAATACTAGAGTATTTCAGGTAGATAATTTTGATAAATCACAACATTCAAAACATATTTATTCAAATATCAAAAAATATAAAAATATAATTTTCAAGAATAATAAACAAGCACTATTAATCTATGTTGCATACCCAAGAAAGAATTCTAGAGCAAATACACTTTCTTTAATAACAATTGAGGATTTTTCTAAATGAACATAATTAGTTTCATTATAAAAAAATTATACAGAAGGTTTAATTTAAATAAAGAGAGTGAAATTGCAAATTTTCCATTTTCAGGTGACTCTATATTAGGCTATGATAAGCCAATTATTTTTAGTACTCATCAAGATAATGAATTTTATACAAGGTATTACAATGAGCATGTTTTAGATTGTGACAACATTAATAATTTTTTTCATTTACAAAGTAATCACCTATTTAAAATAGAAATATTAGATGCAAAGAAATATTCAAAAAAACAAGAATATTGTATTCAACCTAAAGAAAATGTATTACTTCCAATTAGTGGATCAATAAATGAAAAACAAAAGTTTGAACTTGAGGTTGATCAAAAAAAAAATGAAATAATACTCAATTCTCAGAGATTTCAATATATTAAAATACTAAAAAATCAGCAAATAAAAATCACGTCAAGTCAAGATTTCCTCGTAGGAAATTATATTGAGTTAAACCAAAAAAAGAAAAATAAATATCGTATAGTATGCTTATTATTTGTTGATGGTTTATATGACTTGGAGACCTTAGGGCTTGGTAGTATAAAAGAATTGATGCCAAATACTCATAACTTTTTTTCAAAGGGTTCGTATTTTAAGTCTCATTATGCAAATGCAGAGTGGACTCTTGCAAGTTTTGCAAGCATTTTTTCTGGAGGGTATTCAAATGGTCACGGTTTTTTTCATCCAAGAAAAAAACATATAATAGGTAAAGACTATAAAATAATTAGTGAGTTATTTAAGCAAAAAAATTATATGACTTTTCAAGCTGGGGGCGGTTGGCGTATGAACCCTGCTTATGGATATATAAAAGGTTTTGATCGTACCATTTATCAAAGAGATATGGACTGTAAGCAAGTTATATTTGAATTTATAGAAAACAATAATGCATTCAAGAATAGAGATCAGTTTGTATGGCTGAATTTTAATGAATTGCATCATTTTTTAAAGGTTCTTCCTTCTATTCAAAGTCAATCAACACTTAGCAACAATTATTTAATCAAAAGTAGAAAATCAAAAACTAAATCTGTTTTCAATGAGTATGACCCTGTGAAAATTGAAATTCTTAAAAATGAGATGAAAAGACTTGATGCCTATTTAGACATTTTTTATCAATATATTTTGCAAAATTATTCCGATGAAGAATTCCTTGTAAATTTAGTGACCGATCATGGACATTCTTTCCTTGATAAGAGTGAATACATACTTTCAGACTCCAGAAATAAGATTCCTTGGCTAATACGAGGAAAAGATATACCCATTAGTGAAATTTCTGAGATGACAGAAAATGTCGATATATTTAAAACGCTCGTATCAAAATGTAATTTAAGTCAAAAGAATATTCTAAATGATGGCAATTTACCTATATCAATGGGTGGTCAAAAGAGTAGAAAATATACTTTTGCTCAAAGTATATATCCAAATCAAAAATACAGGTCTGTGTTAAAGGATAATAATTATGAGTTTAGGTTTGAAACAGATGATGTTGTAAGTGCTACAGGGATTGTTAATATAAAAAATGTAAACATTAAATTAATTGAAAGAAAGACAGGTAAAATAATCCAAATTCAAGAAATTATGGATAATTATAAATCTATATGTTTGGAAAATATTGAAAAGTGGAACAACTATGTTAACGGTCTAAATAATGAGGAATAAAAAAATATTAGTAACCGGAGCTGATGGCTTTATTGGATCTCATTTGGTAGAAGCTTTATTAAAAAATGAAAATGAAGTAAAAGCTCTATCTATGTACAACTCATTTAATAATTGGGGTTGGTTAGAAGGTATAAATAATGAGAAATTAGAGGTTATTTCAGGCGACATAAGAGATTATAATTTTTGTAAAAAAATTTCAAATAACGTAGATGTAATATTTCATCTTGCAGCACTAATTGCTATTCCATATTCTTATCATTCCCCAAGAAGCTACATTGAAACAAACGTTGTTGGAACACTTAATTTATGTGAGGCATTAAAAGAAAATAAATTAGAAAGATTGATAAACTTATCTACAAGTGAAGTATATGGTACGGCAAAATATGTTCCAATAGATGAAAATCATCCACTGCAACCGCAGTCACCATATAGCGCAAGCAAAATAGGGGCAGAGTCGATTGCTACCAGTTACTACAATTCTTTTAATTTACCAATTACAACTGTAAGGCCATTTAATGTTTATGGACCTAGACAATCAGCAAGAGCAATAATTCCAAGTTTAATTATTCAAATGATTGCGAACAAAGAATATTTAGAGGTTGGCAATTTATCACCAACAAGAGACTACACTTTTGTTGAAGATACATGTAAGGGCTTAATCAGTATTTCAAATGAAGAATCACTTATTGGTAAAATTATAAATTTAGGTTCTGAAACTGAAATAAGTATTGAGGACATAATTAATAAATTAAAATTCATTTTAGGAAGTGACATCAAGATCAAAATTGATAAACAAAGAATAAGACCTGACAAATCGGAGGTTGAGAGATTACTGAGTGATTCAGCTTTATTGAAAAACTATACAAAATACAAACCAGAGCACAGTTTTGACCAAGGTCTAAATAAAACGGTCGAATGGTTCTCTAAAAAAGAAAATCTACAACTATATAAATCAAATATTTATAATATTTAAGTTTATTATATGACAAAAAATAAGAATAAAGTGATTAACCTCCACGAACCTCATTTTAAAGGCAATGAGCTAAAATATCTTAAAGACTGCATTAAATCTACGTGGGTTTCTACAAGTGGTAAGTATATTAATAAGTTTGAGAATAAAATTGCGAAATTTACAAGAGTTAACAATGCAATATACTGTATCAATGGTACACATGCTCTACAAATATGCTTGAATGTTTGTGGTGTAAGTCGTGATGATGAAGTAATCGTTCCAACTTTGACATTTGTAGCACCCATTAATGCTGTTTCTTACAACAATGCCAAACCAGTATTTATGGATTGTGATGACAATTATAATATTGATCAGTCAAAAACAATATCATTTATTAAAGAGAAGACTGTTTATAAAAATGGTCAAACAATAAATTTAAAAACAAAAAAAGTTATAAAGGCAATTATAATTGTTCACGTCTTTGGGAATGCTGCAAATATTAATGATCTAGTGAATATATGTCGAAAAAGAAATATCAAAATAATTGAGGACGCTTCTGAAAGTT
>MDSZ01269805.1_pt1 | contig 18313 bp, 17 predicted proteins | sample 811201 | NCBI WGS metagenome assembly MDSZ01 (sample SAMN05326647, study PRJNA326480) | marine metagenome | isolation source: seawater | place: Indian Ocean: North | collected 2010
GAGAGAATGGGATACATGCAACAGCTCCAGTATTACCTCCCACACAATTACCACAACTATCTATAAATGCAGATCCTCCAGCCACACCATTACAATCTGTAGAAGGACATGTAATTGTTACAACTTGGCTTTGTATATCTATATCTCCTAGTTCAGAATTAATAGTAGAAGTAAATGTTAAAGCTCCTGCTCCAGGATTTACAAACAAATTTTCCAGTACAAGTGTTTGATTATTTCCGCTCGTTACATTGTTATTATCTGGCAAAGATGTTGCTACAACCAAAATTCCCGAATTAGTATTTTCTAAAGTAAAAGAACCATAGACTGTTCCATTCGAAATATCTATTGCTTTTACAGAAATTTTATTTGAGGTAATGATAAAGTCTACTAATAATGCAACTGAAGAATTCAGATACCCACCTCCCGCTATAAATGTTCCATATCCAATAGTGTCGTTGGTGTTTAATCCTGTAAAGTCAAAGCTTCCCGAATCTGATGAAAAGACAGTAGAAGAAATATCTGGTTCGTTGGGATCTTGACTGGTAATAAAAGTTATATCAGTATACGTATTACAATCCTCATTACTTAAAGAAATTGATACTGAAGGTGAAAATGGAATGCAAGAAGAGGCTCCTGTTAATCCTCCCACACAATTACCGCAACTATCTATAAATGCAGATCCTCCAGCAACTCCATAACAGTCTAAAGCTAAGTTCGTTGTCTGAAATGTATCAACATATGACCATGGTGATGGATTGTTATTTCCTGGTGTGCAATAGCTCATAACTTGCCAGATATAGTAAGTATTCGAATCTAGATTATTCAACAATTTACTATTAGAAGTAATATTATTTCTATTAATCCAAGTAGTAGATCCTAATTCCTTATAGCGTAAGCGATAATAGTTGGCAGTTGAAACAGAATCCCAATTAGTAGTTGCAGAAAAGTTAGATATATTGCTTGTAGACAAAGAAGTAGGTGGTAGGCAATTTTGAGACATCAATTTTGATGAGCCAAAAAAGCCAACAAATAAAGACACAATAAATAGGTAGTAGGTAAACCTTCTATTCATGTAATACTTGTTTTATTTATACTTTAGTCGTATCCTTAATATCTCCTAAAAAAAAATCAAGGAAACAACAAATTTAAGAAAAAAAAATCAAACGATTATTAAAATAAGAAGTAAAAAGACTGTAAAAAAACACCTTGTAAGGTGTTTTTTTACAGTAAGTTGTCCGGCTAGGGCTCGAACCTAGACTCTTCTGGACCAAAACCAGACGTGTTGCCAGTTACACCACCGGACATTAGAAGTGCGAAAATAATAAAATAATTAAACCCTATATTATAGCAAATTTTAATATTTTAAAAAAATGTATATCGTCATGATGTGCGTCATGATAAATATATTTTTTAAATTCGCCATCAAATCAGATTTCGATGACAAAATATTCAAAAATTAACAATATAGTTGGATGGTCTATCTTTATGATAGCATCCATAATTTATTTATTTACAATAGAACAAACTGTTAGTTTTTGGGATTGTGGAGAGTATATATCAACCGCATACAAACTTGAAGTAGGACATCCTCCTGGAGCACCATTGTTTCAATTGTTAGGTAGAATTTTTTCTTTATTTGCCACGGCAGGAACAAGTGAAATTGCAATTGCGATAAATGCACTATCTGCACTATGTAGTTCTTTTACAATCTTATTCTTATTCTGGACAATAACAGCTATTGCAAAAAAACTTTTTCCTGAAAACGAAGATAGTCAAGATGTATTAACTTCAAATGACATTGCTATCTTAGGAGCTGGAATAGTTGGCTCTTTAGCTTATGCGGTTTCTGATTCATTTTGGTTCTCAGCTGTTGAAGGTGAGGTTTATGCTATGTCTTCATTCTTTACAGCGATTACTTTCTGGTGCATAACAAAATGGGAGAGAGAGGCTGATAGTCCTTCTGCAAACAGATGGTTAATTCTTATTGCATACTTAATTGGATTGTCTATAGGAGTCCATTTGTTAAGCTTGCTTACGATTCCTGCAATGGGGATGATTTTTTACTTTAAAAAATATAAAGCTACTTTAGAAGGAAGCCTAATTGCATTTTTCATATCTGTAATTTTATTAGGATTGGTTCAGGGGGTAATAATTCCGGGTGCAGTAAGTTTAATTTCAACATTTGAAATTTTCTTTGTCAATACAATGGGGAGCTCATTTAATATAGGAACTATCGTCTATTTTTTATCTATCGCCAGCATAGCAATTGCGGGAATCTACTATTCAGTAAAAAATAAAAATGAACTTTTAAAAACTACTATTTTAAGTGTTATAGTGCTTCTAATTGGATACTCATCATTTGCAGTCTTGGTAGTTAGATCTAATGCAAACCCTCCTATTGACGAAAATAACCCTGAAGATGCTGTAGGCCTACTTTCGTATTTACTAAGAGAACAATATGGCACGTGGCCGAAGCCATGGGAAAAAGGAGCTTATTTTACTGCTCAAGCTCGCGGATCAGAAGATGGTTCTCCTAGATACGAAAAAGGCTATATGTTAGTTAATAAAAAAACCAAAAAAATTGTAAAGGAGAAAGCTTCAAAAAATAAAAAAGCAAAAGAAAAAGTATTTTTTGAAAAAGAACAAGCGTTCAGTTATCTAAAAGAAAAACTAAATACGGATAATTATAAAATAAAAGACTCCTATATCGAAACTGGAAAATCATATAAAGCCATCTATAATAAAGAAGATGAAAGATATTTCCAGAGAATGTGGAGCTACACTCAGCCGGCACACAAAAGAGGATATAGAAATTGGGTAAATATGGGAGTTAAAAGAAGTGAAAGGGGAAAGTATTTGGAGGTTGATGAAAGACCAAATGGAAAGCAAAATTTAAAATTCTTTTTAAACTATCAGATTGGCTGGTCTTATTTCAGATATTTCATGTGGAACTTTGCAGGTCGTCAGAATGATTATAAAAACATGAATGGCAATTCTATACATGGAAACTGGGAAAGCGGAATAACTTTTCTTGATAATCTGAGGCTAGGAACTCCTAGTGATGCTGAAATGCCAGATTATCTTAAAAACAATAAAGCAAAAAATCACTACTATTTTCTACCTTTATTACTCGGTCTGTTAGGAATGTATTTTCATTTTAAAAGAAATAAAAAAGATGCTATTGCCGTGCTCTTGTTTTTCTTATTTACCGGAATTCTTATAATTGTTTACTTAAATGTTACGCCCGAACAGCCTAGGGAACGGGATTATGCATATGTTGGCTCTTTTTATGCATTTGCAATTTGGATTGGCATTGGGGTCTTGGCGATATACGATATGTTAAGAACTATTCTAAAATCTAGATCTTCTGCAATTATAGCATCAATTTTTTCATTTTTAATAGCCCCTTTGATTATGGGTGCGGAAAATTGGGATGATCATGATAGATCTAATAGGTACACTGCTTTAGAAGTTGCAAAAAACTATTTAAATTCTTGTGAGAAAGATAAAGGGGCAATAATATTTACAAATGGAGACAATGACACGTTTCCGCTTTGGTATGCTCAAGAAGTTGAAGGAATAAGAACAGATGTCAAAGTAGTTAACCTATCACTTTTCAATACTCCTTGGTATGTTGATCAAATGAAACGAGCAACATATGACGCTCCTCCAATCCCTTCTACTTTAAATAAACAGCAATATAGGCAAGGGCAGAGAGACGTGCTTTATTATAGAAAAAGAAACAGTGTGTTTAAAGAAAATGAAACACATGCTTCTATTAAAACTGTTATGAGATATATCTCTCAAAACGGTAAAGAGAGAATAACTTTTAATAGAGGGCAAAGCTACACAAATCAGCATGTTCTTCCTGCAAAAAAGCTAAAGCTTAAAGTAGATAAAGAAAAAGCTAAGAAAATTGTTGCAGAGAAATTTCATGACAGAATAGTTGATGAAATTAGATGGAGTGTTGATGCTTCGGCAATTCAAAAAAATCAATTAATGGTTTTTGATATTTTAGCGAATTTTGACTGGGATCGTCCAATTTACTTTGCAAGTACAGTTGGTTTAAGTTCTTTTATGGGGTTAGAAGAGTACTTTCAATTAGATGGGCTAGCATATCGTTTTGTTCCATACAAAACAAAAGGAACTGGTTATGATAAAATAGGAAATGTAGATACAGATTTGCTGTATAATCGTTTAATGAATGATTTTAAATGGGGAGGGTTTGATAATCCAGATCTATGGTTTGATGAAACAAATCATAGGATGATTCCTAATTTTCGCGCTGCTTATTCTAGACTAGCAAAAGCATTAGTTAAAGAAGGTAATACTGTAAAGGCTATTGCTGCTTTAGATAAATGTATGGAAGAGTTTCCTAAAGAAGTTAGACATTATGATATATGGGCTAATATGTTAATTGAGACATATTATGACGCAGGGGCAACAAAAACAGCGGATAGCTTATTGAGTATGCAGATAAATGATTATATAAAACAGGATGCATATTTGTATTCAAAATCTTTAGAAAATAGACTTGGTGGAATTGGTCAACAATCAGACCAACTAGGAGTAAGTCTAATACAGCTAATACAAGAGAAGGGATTAGATTTTTCTGCTAAAGGGTATGAGTTTACAAAAGAAGATGATATCTATTATCAAACTTTTAAAGCAACAGGTGAAAAAGAGATGGTTTCATATGAAAAGTATAGAATATCAACATTTATGCAAGAAGATCAAGTTAAAAATCTTATGATTAGATGGCAGGAGAGATACCGTCAATTTAACAACTAATTATTTCTATTTTCTGTATTTTGAATCAATTATTTGTTAAGCCCCCTTTGTGGATTAGAAAATTTTTCCCATCTGTATTGTGGAGGGTAAAAACAAATAAAAAAGATGTATGGCTTACATTTGATGATGGTCCTAATCCTGAAACCACTCCTTTTATTTTAGATGTTTTGTCTAAACTAAAAATAAAAGCTACATTTTTCTTAGTTGGTAAAAATGTGGAAAAACACCCTAACATTATTAAAGAGATTCTGTCTCAAGGTCATGTGATTGGTAATCACTCATACTCTCATAAAAATGGATGGACAACTTCGCAAAAAGAATATATATCTGATGTGAAAAAATTTAATGATATAATTCCTGGAATTAAAATATTCAGACCACCATATGGAAAAATAAATAAGAGGCAAATAATAGCCTTAAAGGATTCTTATAAAATTATCTTATGGGATGTCTTAAGTTATGACTATAAAAAAGAAATTATGCCTAATAAGGTAAAAAATAATGTCTTAGATAATATTGAGAATGGTTCTATAATTGTATTTCACGATAATAAAAAAAGCATGAATAACATAAAGGAAATACTTCATGAAACTTTATATGATATAAAAAACAAAGGCTACAATTTCTCTACGTCTTGGTAGCAACACAAAAGTGGTCAAGGCTTATATCAGAATTTTCCTTAATACTATAATCAGTATGAGAAATATTTTTTACCATTTCTAAATTATCATCTTGTAATTTCTGCCTATTAAATCTATTCAGTATATCATATGGAATCTGTAACATCCATCTTGGCAGTAAGTATTGTAAATTTAAAATATCCCATCTAGTGATTTTTCTTACAGAATCTTTATTTTTTTTATAATAATCCATTACCTTTTCATTGCCAAAAACTCCTCTTATTTCAAATTTATCAAAAGAATCTTTAAATAAATCACTCATTTGTTTTGGAGTATATTCTCTGTAATGCCATGGGTTTCTTGTAAGTGACATTTTGCTGTTAGGAGTAGTGATAATTACCTTTCCTCCTTTTTTTAAAACACGCTTTATCTCTGATAGAAAAAATTTATCATCCTTAATATGTTCAATAACCTGAAAGCTAACAACATAATCTACACTGCTATCTTCTATTCCGGTAAGTGGCGGTACTTCAATTTGATGAAATTCTATAGAATCATTACTTTTAAATTTAGAATATATATGCGATTTATATTTGTCTATTGCTATATAGTTTGAGCTCTTTTTTAATAACTCATTAATACCATAACCCTCACCGCTTCCTATTTCTAATACAGTTCCGCTAATTAATTTTGCAGCTTCTTTATATGCAATTAAGTGTCTTTGAAAAATCACATTTTCTGAAGGGTCTAGGTGAGAGCTTCTTTCTGCAGTTTGTAATATTCCCATCTTTTTATCTAATAAGATACAAATATATAACTAATCGTTTAATTCAATCATAACAGGACAATGATCTGAATGTTTAGTCTCATTTAATATGCATGCTCTGTTTAGTTTAGAAAGTAAGTTTTTACTAACCATGATATAATCTATACGCCAACCTAAATTCTTAGATCTAGAATTAGCTCTATAACTCCACCATGTATAATTGTGCGGATCTAAATTTATGTAACGAAATGTATCTGTAAATCCGCTCTCTAGAAACTTACTTAACCATTTTCTTTCTTCAGGTAAGAATCCGGAAGAATTGCTATTTCTTTTAGGGTTATGAATGTCTATTTCTTTATGACAAATATTAAAATCTCCTGCAACTACTAAATTGGCAATTTTCGATTTGATTTTATTGATATAATTGTAAACTAAATTTAAAAATTTTATTTTAAATTCCTGTCTTATCTCACCGCTACTTCCTGAAGGGAAATAAATACTTATAACTGAGAAATTTTCATAATCAACCCTTAACATTCTTCCCTCTGCATCGATCTCGATAATATTAGTAGTGTACTGAATATGTATTGGGGTCTCTTTAGATAAAATAGCTACTCCACTATATCCGGGCTTATCTGCAGAATTTATAAAAACATTATATCCTAATTTTTCAAAGAGTTTACTTTCAAATTGATCTGGCTTAGCCTTTATTTCTTGCAAGCAAACTATATCTGGTTTTGCTTTCTCTAACCAGTCAACTAATCCCTTCTTTATTGCCGCTCTTATGCCATTAATATTGTATGTAATAATTCTATGCACTTTATTTACTTTAGTAAAAAAGCTGTTTGGCCTGAAACTTTGTTATCAATAATAACATTTAACTGATAGACTCCCGGTCTTAAAATAGAAACTCTTTCCCAGTCCACACATTCTTCAATTTCAATATTTTCATATTCAATAAAAGATTTAAAGGTATAAGCTTGTTTTATTTCTTCAACGTCAATGCTATCCTTAGAATTTAAAACCTGTCCTTGTTCGTTGATATATTGAAAAAAAATCTCTTTTTTTTCTTTATTAGCGATTGAATTCGCAGATACTGTAAAGCAAACTCTTAAATTTTGAACTTTCTTAGCTGAAGAGGTTTCAATTTCAACTCCCGTTTTTCTAAATCTATACCCTTGAACTTTTAAGTCAAAAACTTCCAATACAGACCCTTCATTGACTTTTTCAGAAAGCTTCTTATTTTCTTTATTTAATTTATAATTCTTCCAATTAATATCCTTGTTTACTTTTATTACACTATCTTTTTCATTTACAAGCGTTTTATTTAAAACAAGTAAGGAGTCAACATCTGCTATGTATCTTTTTGAAATTTCTTTTAAAAGATTGATTTTCTTTCTAGCTTCTTGCAAATCGTTTTTAACTCTGATTAAATTTCTAATCTCTGAAATTTGATTTTGAATAATTGAATCTTTTTCTTCTAAAGTAGTATTCAATTCCCCATAATCATTTAACAAATTATCATGCTGATCTATTAAATCGTCTAATTCATCTCTTAAAATATTTTTTTCTTCAAGTTGCCGTAGAGATACTTGATGACTTTCTTTTATTTTATTACTCTGATAAAAAAAGGCAGCAATAAGGCTTATGATGGCAATTATGAGAATAATTATAATTTTCCGCACTGAAATCTAGTTTAATTAAATAATTAGTTAGTTTTCGAAAAAGCTAAAATATATATAAACTACAATAATTGCAACGTATTAAATTATTATTTAGCATACATTTGTGACTAAAATTATTACTATGATTCTAATAGCTGATGGAGGTTCTACAAAATGTGATTGGGCTATATGTAATGAAAATGGAGGTGTAATCTCAAAATGCCAAACAATTGGTTTTAATCCAAAATATATTACACTGGAAAGCGTGATGCATGAACTTTCAAATAGTGAACTGGAATCAATAAAAGATAATGTTTCAAAAATTATTTTTTTTGGCGCTGGATGCTCAAATGAAAGTAGAAATTCGGTATTAGAAAAGATACTTTCTATTTTTTTTTCAAAAGCGAAAATAGATATTAAACATGATTTAGAAGCTGCATATTTAGCCACATATAACGGAAATCCTATTATTTGTTCAATACTAGGAACAGGATCAAACTCATGTCTTTTTGACGGTAAAAAATGTATAGAAAACGCCCCTTCTTTAGGTTATATTTTGGGAGACGAAGGCAGTGGTAATTATTTTGGAAAAAAACTACTCAACTTATATATAAATAATAAGCTGTCTGTTAAATTAAAATTAGAATTTGAAAAAATATACGGATCAAATAAAGAATCGATTATTGAAAAAATATATACTTCTGCAAGGCCCAATTTATATCTAGCATCATTTTTCAAATTTATACTTAACAATAAAGAAGATGAACATTTTAATAAAATTCTAACTGATGGAATAAGAGATTTTTTTAACTTACATATTTGCTGTTATAAAAATTTCGAAAAATATCCATTAACATTTGTGGGTTCGGTAGCTTATTTTCTTTCAGATTACTTGTATAAGATAGCTGATGAAAAAAAATGCAAAATTAGTTCAATAATAAAATCTCCAATTGATAATGTAGTGGCTAATTTTTTTAAATCCTAATTTTATTTTTTTAAAGAAATAGGTTTTGCAGGATCAATTGTTATATATGCATTTGGATTAATTGATTTAATTATAGAGAGCACCTGCTTAAGCTTTCTTCTTGAAGTGATACACCAAGAAATTTTAACAGCTCCGTCTTTTCCTTCACCGTTAATTACCGTTACTCCAAATCCTTTTTTTCTTAACTCATCAGCTACTTCAGGAGAATTTTTAGTAGCAAACACTCTAACAACGACATCTCCAAAACCTAGCATTCTCTCAGCATATGAACCTAGAATAGTTCCTGCAGAAAATCCAATTGCATAGCCTGCAATAAGAATTGGTTCCTGAATATCCTTAATTACTTTTGCAACCGCAATAATCCAAATTGCAGATTCAATCAAGCCTATAAGAGCTGCATAATAGGGCCTGCTTCTACTAACCAATAAAGCACGCATTGTACCCAAACTTTGATCCGCTAGTCTAAGGCAAAAAATAGTAAAAAAAGCAAAGAATAAATTCATTTATTGTATAGGTATACGCAAAAATAATAAAAGGCAATATTAATAAAATACTTTTGAGAAGTTAAATATAAACCCACTCATATATGAGTGGGTTTATATTAAGTGGGCCTAGTTGGGCTTGAACCAACGACCCCTTGATTATGAGTCAAGTGCTCTAACCAGCTGAGCTATAGGCCCTAAAAAAAGACTACAAAGCTATCAAATTGTTTTACTTTTTACAACATTTGCAAAATGAAAAAAATTAAAGCAATTATTTTTGACTTTGGTGGTGTTATTCTAAATATAGATTATCATAAAGTAAAAAAAGGATTTGAGAATTTAAATATCCTTGCAGAGGAAAACTTATTTACTCAGAAGCAACAATCAAAAATTTTTGACCTTCTAGAAACAGGAGAAATAAGTGAAAAAAAATTTTATAACCTAATCTCTGATAAATACAAAAAAGAAAAAATAAAAAAAATTTGGAATTCAATGCTTCTTGATTTGCCAAAAGAAAGATTAGAGCTATTATCTTCTTTGAAAAAGAATTACAAAATATTTTTGCTTAGCAATACAAATTCAATACATATTGATTTTTTAAAAAATCGTTTTAATAAAATTGGCTGGGATAAATTTATCAATTTATTTGATCAAGTCTATCTATCTTACAAGATAGGAATGAGAAAACCAAATCTAGACATATTTAAATACCTACTTACAAAAGAATGTTTAGTTGCTGAAGAAGTATTATTCATTGATGATTCTATTCAGCATATCAATGCTGCGAAAAAATTAGGAATAAATTGTTTCTTATTAGAAAAAGAAGTAGATATAACTACTGTATTTCCTGACATAATTCAATAAGCACTCCCTCAGTTTCTCTTGGGTCAAGAAAGCAAATTAACTTATTATCGGCTCCTTTTTTCGGAGTTTCATTTAATAAGCTAAAGCCAATTGCTTGCAACCTCTTCATCTCTTTAGAAATATCTTTCACTGAAAAGGCAATATGGTGAACTCCTTGCCTGTTCTTATTAAGAAACCTATCAATAGGGCTATCTTTTTTTAATGAAGCAACTAACTCGATTTTACTTTCTCCTATTTGAAAAAAAGATGTAACGACTCCTTCAGATTCAACAACTTCTTGCTTATAATTCTTTTTACCGAATATCTTTTCAAAAACTATATTGGATTTATGAATATCCTTTACAGCAATACCTATATGTTCTATCTTTTTCATTTCAATATCCCCAAAAACTAATATGTCTCTGAGAAGATGCAGAAGGGATATTGATGCTGATAGACAGCTCATGCGTTCCTATGGTGTACTGAGTAATTTCCCCTCCTATATAATGATCATAAGAATATGCTATATTAAGATTATTCTTGGTAAGAAAACCAACAGTAAATGCTAACGCATTATTTGACCTATATGTTACTCCAGTCCAATTAGATTTGAGATAATAAAAACGTAAAGAAAAATCATATATAGTTTCTATATTTCTCATTTTTCGAATAAGAACTGAAGGTTCTAAATGATAATCATTATCTATAATGTTAAATCGGTAAGCCGCCATACCATATTGATGCTTGTAGTTATTGTTTGAACCAAATCCATAGCCAACTTTTTGATTAAATGATGATTCTAAAAGATTATTTATTGAATATCCAAAATAAAAATTTCTACCATAAAAATAAACCCCTGAAGACGCATCTCCCGTTATATTTGCAAAAGCTTGCGAAGAGAAAGCGGGGTCTATTCCCGGAGGTAAATCATCAGGTTCAAAATCTACTCTATAATAAGACAACTTTGCTCCTAAACCAAAAGAAACATTTACCTTATCATAATCCAGAGGAATGTGATATGCATAATTTAATTGCAAATATCCCTGCATAGAAGGTGTTGTTTTATCAAAAACTAACATCCCTCCTAGCGCAGATCTATTGTTTACTGCTCCATGATAACTCAATAATGAGGTTAGAGGAGCTCCCTCAAACCCTAACCACTGTTGTCGCGTTTGAATAACAAATGGACTATAAGCTTTACTTCCTGCTACAGCAGGATTATAATACATTCCATTTACTGAATATTGAGTCAATAAAGGGTCTTGCTGTGAATACGCAAAAAATGAAAATAGAAAAAAAATAAAAAAAAGTTTTTTCATTATCTTATAATAGTTAACGTTCCTTTAAACACTTTGTCTTCATTAGCTAAATCAATAACATAATAATATGTTCCAGAAGGTAAAATGTTCCCATTCTGATCTACTCCTTTAAACCCATAATCTATTGTATTTGTATAATTTCTTCTTCTAAATACTTTGGTTCCATTTCTAGAATAAACTTCTACTAAAGCTTTTGGATATAAGTGTATATTTTTAATCTCCCAATACTCATGGTACTCGTCTCCATTAGGAGAAAAAACCTTATAGACTTTTAAACACACATCAGGATCTGATTTAACCTCAATAGAATCCAAGATTTGACATCCATAATCATCTACAACTGTAACACGATAATATCCTGGAGATAATCTGTGTATTTTTGAAGATTGATTGTCATTAATTAAGATGCCAGAATTTACTGTATCATGATTAATCTCTAATTGGCTTTCCCATTCAAATATAAATGGTGGTTGTCCATTTGAAACATACACATCAGCAAATCCAGTATTATCATCTTTACATTCTATTCCTCCTGAAGCCATAAATGTTTGAATAGGGGTAGTGATTGGTTCAACTAGCAAGAATTGGTTGTTTGTGCACCCATTTGCATCTGTAATTGTAATAGAATAAAAAATTTGACTTTGTGCTAAATTAGTTGTATTTCTGGATGTATCTCCTGTATTCCAAAGAGTAGTGTAAGGAGGAGTTCCTCCCCAAATTAAAGTAGTAACATCTGCCGAATCATTTTCATCACATAAATTTGATAAAGTAAAATCTGCCCCAATTTCAATGGTTTGTTGCACTGTAATAACTTCTTCAATCTTGCAAATCAATAAAGATGAAGTGTCTCCAGGTATAGAATTAACCATGATCGTTAATATATATTCTCCAGCAAATAAATTTGATAAACTTGAGCTTTGGGAAGTGAAATTATTAGGTCCTTGCCACCAAAATGTAGCATTTGAATTTGAAATAGAAATATCAATCTCTCCAGTATTTTGACCATAACACTGAACGTGTACAATGTTGTCTAAATTGTATTCGCACTGACTAAAAGTGTTAAAACTAAAACAAGCCGCAAAGAGAAAACTCAATATATTTTTTAACATGCCAAATTTATAAAAACACAAATATACAGAAAAAAGCCTGTCTTAAGACAGGCTTTTTAGAGGTATCGAGCGGATTCGAACCGCTGTAGATGGTTTTGCAGACCACTGCCTAGCCGCTCGGCCACGATACCTTATATCTGAAAGGCAAATTTAGGTAATGAATTTAAGTCAACAAAATTAGTCATAACTTTATTTTCGATTATATATGTTCATTGTTCGATCAACTCCATTAGTACAAAATGATTCGACAATTTCAATAGCCTTAAGAATATATTCTTCTAGAAAATTGTCTTCTGTTTTTGTCCAATTTCCAAGAACATACTCTATTTGCTTACCTCTTGAGAAATTGTCACCTATACCAAATCTTAATCTAGCATAGCTATTAGTTCCAAAAGTACTAGAAATATGCTTTAATCCATTATGGCCGGCAGGAGACCCTTTTGCTCGAAGACGCAATTCTCCAAATTTTAAATCTAAATCATCATTGATAATTAATATTTTATCTAAGCCTATTTTTAATTTATATGACCAATAATTAACTGCCTTGCCACTTAAATTCATAAAAGTATTAGGCTTAATAAGATGAAGTGATCTGGATTTATGCTTTATATTAGAAACATCAGCATAACGATCAGTAGTAAATGCTGCTTCTTGTTTATGAGCAATTGCATCAATAACCTTAAATCCAATATTATGACGTGTATTTTGGTAATCCAATCCAGGATTACCTAGCCCTACTATCAAATACTTCATTTAACCCTCTGATGAACCTTCTTCTTTAGGTTCTTCAGTTGTTTTTTCTTCTGATTTAGCTTCTGAAGTATCAGTGCTTTCTTCTCCTCCTTCCTCTTCTTCATCTTCTTCCTCTTCTTCAATAGCTGCTCGAGCTGTCTTAACTCCAACAACAACAGCATTATCAGGAGCTAGAAAATTATATCTATCATCTCTTAAATCCTTAATGTAAATAAACTGTCCGATTCTAAGTTCCTCAATATTAACTTCAATAGCATCAGGTAAATTAGATGGTATTGCTCGAGTAATGATTTTTCTTCTTCTAAATAATAAATTTCCACCGTTTCTTACTCCAATTGATAATCCCTTAAGGATAACGGGTATAGATACTGTTACTTCTTTATCTTCAAAAATTTCAAGAAAATCGATATGTAAAATTTTGTCGGATACAGGGTGGAACTGAATATCTTTCAGAATAGCCCTATGTTTACTACCATTTATATCCAGATCAACTATAAAGACATCAGGAGTATAGACAAGTTTTCTAAAATCATTTTCATGAGCATAGAAACACACTTGCTGTTCTCCCCCGTAAAGTACGCATGGTACATTACCCTGATTTCTTAGTGCTTTAGATTCCGCTTTACCTAGCTTCTCTCTTTTTTGTACACTAATTGCGAGTGATTTCATTTTTTTTAATTTTAATTAATATTTATTTTAACAAATAAAGTTTGTACTTATTGATGATTTATCCATCACAGATTTAATTGTTTTAGCAAACAAATCTGCTACAGAGATCTCTTTTATCTTGGATCCCTGGTATTTTTTTGGAATAGTATTGGTGACAACTACCTCCTCTAATTTAGATTCTTCGATTCTTTTAAGTGCTTCTCCTGAAAGAACTGCATGCGTACAGATTGCTCTAACTGAATTTGCTCCTTCATTAATCATTAATCCTGCGGCTTTTGTAAGTGTTCCGGCTGTATCTACCATATCATCTACTAAGACAACATCTTTTCCTGTAACATCTCCAATAACAAGCATTTTACTAATATTATTTGCACTCTCTCTGTGTTTATAACAAATTACAACTTCGGTATTTAGAAACTTTGCGTATGTATTGGCTCTTTTTGAACCACCCATATCAGGGGATGCAATTGTAAGATTAGGCAAGTTAAGCGATTCTATATACGGAATAAACAAAGTAGATGCGTAAAGATGATCGACAGGGACTTCAAAAAAACCTTGTATTTGATCTGCATGTAAATCCATTGTCATAATGCGATTTACTCCTGCTGCTGTAAGTAAATTTGCAATTAATTTTGCTCCAATCGGCACTCTAGGCTTTCCTTTTTTATCTTGTCTTGCATATCCAAAATATGGCATCACAGCAACAATATTTTGAGCAGAAGCTCTTTTTGCTGCATCAATCATTAATAATAACTCCATAAGATTATCTGTTGGAGGCATCGTAGATTGAATCAAAAAAACATCTGCACCTCTAACTGTTTCGTCAAAAGAAGGCTCGAACTCTCCATCACTAAATTCAATGACAGTCTCATTGCCAAGCTCTGCACCATACGCTTCTACGATTTTTTTTGCTAAATCTCTTGAAGCTCTTCCTGAAAAAAACTTAATTGGGTTATTCATACCAAAAACAAATTATAAAAAGGGAGGCAAATATATGAACTTTGTACCTGATTTACTACTAAGAACATTAAAATTTAATCAAAATAAGTATCAAATAAAAGCAAACGGTTATTTTTGCAATCACTTTTTGCCCAGATGGCGGAATTGGTAGACGCGCTGGTCTCAAACACCAGTGGGATTAAACCCGTGCCGGTTCGACCCCGGCTCTGGGCACAAAAAATGACTTGCAATGTACTTTTACGTATCTTGCAAAAAGCATTAGCTTAGAAATACATGGATAAAAAACAAATGCGATATGATATAGCCTACTTAAAAATGGCTAAAGAATGGGCTAAGTTATCCCACTGTAATAGAAAAAAAGTTGGGGCGCTAATTGTTAAAGACAATATGATTATTTCAGATGGATACAATGGAACCCCATCAGGTTTTGATAATTGCTGTGAAGATGAGAATGGTCTTACACATTGGTATGTCTTACATGCAGAAGCAAATGCAATTTTAAAAACAGCTGGATCAACGCATAATTGTAAAAATTCAACATTGTACCTAACTATGTCTCCGTGTAAAGATTGTAGTAAATTGATTCATCAAGCAGGTATAAGCAGGTTAGTTTATATTAATAAATACAAGGATACTTCTGGGTTAGAATTTTTAAAAAGCGCCGGAGTCGAAATTAAAGAGTTTAAAACAGAAGATTTATATGAAAATTAGATTTCTAACACCCCTCTTGTATTTCTTAGGAATAACATTAATAATAACTTCATTAGGATGTAATAATAAAATAGACTCTATTTTAGAGATTATTGAAGAAAACTATGTTGACACTGTAAATTCACAAGAATTTGAAGATAGAGCAATAAGTTCAATGCTAGAAGAGCTAGATCCTCATTCTACATACATATCAAAAAAAGATTTTAAAAGAACCTCTGAAAATATGCTGGGTAGTTTTAGTGGTATTGGAGTCGAGTTTAATATTGTTGCAGATAGTATTGTGGTTGTTGCTGCAATATCTGGAGGGCCATCTGAAGAATTAGGCATAAAATCAGGAGACAGAATTGTAACTGTTGAAAAAGAAAATGTAGCTAATATTGGAATCAGAAATGAAGATGTAATAAAAAAACTTAGAGGAAAAAAGGGTACGGTAGTTAAAGTGCAGATTAAAAGAAAAGGTGAAGAGGATTTATTAGACTTTGCAATTACTAGAGATGATATTCCTCTTAATAGTGTAGATGCAGCAATCATGATAGATAATAACATCGGATATATTAAAGTTAATAGATTTTCAGCTACAACTTCAGAAGAATTCTATCTTGCTTCAGAAAATCTTATAAAACAAAATATGCAGAGTCTTATTTTAGATCTAAGGGGAAATCCAGGGGGATATCTTGGTGCAGCTGTTGCAATGTGTGATGAGTTTCTAGAAGAGAATCAATTAATCGTTTACACTCAAGGAAGAAAAAGACCTAAACAAGAAATATCATCTTCTAAATACGGTATATTAAAAGAAATAGAAGTAGCCGTTCTTATTGACGCTGGATCCGCCTCTGCTTCAGAAATCGTTTCTGGGTGTTTGCAAGATCACGATAGAGGTCATATTATTGGCAGAAGGTCTTACGGTAAGGGCTTGGTTCAGGAAGAGATAAAGCTTAATGATGGTTCGGCAATAAGAATTACGACTCAAAGATATTATACTCCATCAGGTAGATGTATTCAGAAACCATATGGTAGAGATAAATCTGAATACCTATTAGAGCAATATACTAGAACAGATGAAAAAGTAGAAGATACATTAAAGTTTTATACTAAAATGGGGAGAACTGTCTATGGCGGAGGGGGTATCACTCCAGATATTGAGATAAAAAGGAATCCTGACGCAGACTATACAAAAGTAAATCGTATTGTTCAAAAAGGATGGACTTCTGATTTTTCATTAAAATTTGCGGAAAACCTCATGGCTTTAAATTTATATTCAGAAAAAGAATCTGACAAGATTTCGTTTCTATATGGATATCCAGCTGAAGAAAGCTATTTAGAGTTTCAAAATTTTGTTAAAGAAAAGGATTCTAAAATGGATTTTGAAATTGGAAATGAAGAAGAGGCCTATCTAAAAAACCTGATTAAAGCAAACATTGGTAAAAGAATATGGGGAAATGATATATTCTATGCTATTATGAATCATGAAGATCCATTTATAAGCAAAGCAAAAAACGTATTACTTACGAGCGAATAGGTGGAACTTGGAAAGAAAAAAAATTTAGAATATGAAGTTTATTAAAGTAGTTTTGGGTTAATCGCAATCGTATTTATTAACCGTTATACTAGAAATGTGTCTTCCTAGAATATCTGAATACTTCCATTTGACTTTTACATTGTTATCTCTAATTACTTTAAAATCTGGATCTGTGCAATACGAATTCTTTAAAGTAATCTTCTGAAAAACCTCCCATGACTCTTTAGTTATCTCAAAATCATCAAACATTGATGCGTCTAATTGATACATGTATACTAGATTATTTTGAAAGGAAGCTGCGCTTATTAAAGTTGTATACTCATCTACCACAAAAGGAGTGCTTTTATTAATCTCTGAGCAGACAATTTTTAGAGCTTCGTTTAAATCAGAGCTTGACATGCGCTGTGAAAAAGCCAAAATAGGTAAACAAAAAATAATAAATAGTAGTGTTCTCATAACACTTCAAATCTAATGAATATAATCAACAAAAAGTATAAAATGATTTTATTTTATTGTTTGACATATTTTTGCAATTTTGTGACTTTTTTTAAACTTTTTTGACATTTTTGTGCAAAAAAGTGTGTTTTTATTCATTTTTATTACAATTTGCTTTATTTTGATGTGCTTTTTCATGCATTTTAATAATTTTCTCAATTATTTATATTAAATATGATGAATAAAAAATGATTTTTTTGCATTAAAATGTATGTTTTTTGCATTAAAATGTATGTTTTTTGCATTAAAATGCTATAAAATGAGTATTTATTATTTTTATGCTTTTGGAATTATATTGTACTTTTTTTAAATAAATTCCTAAATTTGAATTAAACTTTGTTCTATGCGAAAAATCCTTGTCTTTTTATTAGCTCTAATTTGCCTAAATGTTTTTTCGCAAAATATACGTGAAGGCAAAAGTAGCTATGGAACGGTTCTTTATAATTTTGATGGAAAATATTTGCGTCAAGGAAAAAGTAGCTATGGTACAGTAATAGTGAACTTTGACGGTAAGTATATAAGAGAAGGGAAAAGTAGCTATGGAACAGTTCTTTATAATTTTGATGGAAAATATTTGCGTCAAGGAAAAAGTAGCTATGGTACAGTAATAGTGAACTTTGACGGTAA
>MDSZ01068109.1_pt1 | contig 18309 bp, 19 predicted proteins | sample 811201 | NCBI WGS metagenome assembly MDSZ01 (sample SAMN05326647, study PRJNA326480) | marine metagenome | isolation source: seawater | place: Indian Ocean: North | collected 2010
GATAAAAATAATCCCGAGATTCAAAAAAGCATGAGCTATGGATTACGCGTAGGGATAGAATTGGTGGTTGCAGTCGCTTTAGGAGTATTAATTGGTATATTCTTTGATGAATTATTTGATACCGGTCCATTATTAATGATTTTATTTCTATTTTTAGGTTTTGCTGCTGGTATTAATAATATTATGAAACAATTAAACTCATTAAATAAAGATAAACAAGGTTAGAAAAATATGGCATCAAACTCACATGGTCCAATGGAACAATTTGAAATTAAGCCTCTAATTGACCTAAACTTAGCTGGCTATGACGTTTCTTTCACAAATTCGTCTTTGTTTATGACACTTTCAGTGCTCATTGCCTTTATTTTTTATTGGTTTGCAACAAGAAAATCAGCTCTTGTTCCAGGAAGACTTCAATCAATTGGAGAATTGATATTTGATTTTACACTTTCAATGATTAAAGAGAATGTTGGAAAGGAAGGAATTAAGTATTTCCCTTTTATTTTTACACTTTTCCTTTTTATACTACTTGGCAATGTTCTTGGATTGCTGCCTTATAGTTTTACTTTTACTTCACATATTGTTGTAAATGCGGGGATTGCAGTTTTCATCTTTATAGGTGTTACGATAATAGGCTTTGCAAGGCATGGTTTTCATTACCTAAGACTTTTTTGTCCTGAAGGAACCCCAATCCCAGTTGCAATAGTCCTGGTTCCTATCGAAATAATGTCTTATTTCATAAGACCTATTAGTTTGAGCCTGAGATTATTTGCAAATATGCTTGCGGGTCATGTACTGCTAAAGGTATTAGCAGGCTTTGTTATTTCATTAGGTTTTATTGGAATTGTCCCTTTTCTTGCAGTTTCTGCTGTTACACTTCTTGAAATAATGGTAGCACTTATTCAGGCTTACGTATTTGCTTTATTAACTACAATTTACCTTAACGATGCAGTAAACATGCATTAAATAATTTGATTTAAATTAAAAACGATAATGAATTAAACTTTTGAAAGGATATAAAAATGGAAATCGAAGCTGCTAAAATGATTGGTGCAGGACTTGCCGCAATTGGAGTTATAGGAGGCGGAGTTGGAGTTGGAATAGTTTTTGGGAATTACATGACCGCGGCATCCCGTAATCCTTCTTTGAAAGATGAACTGCGTACATATGCATTCCTTGGTTTCGCGCTATCTGAAGCCACCGCTTTATTTGCCTTAGTTATAGCACTAATTGTACTTTTTACTTAATTTTTCTAGAAGTAGATCTTCATGCCCCAATTTGATCCGACAACTTTTTCTTCACAAATTTTTTGGTTAATAATTACCTTCTCAACTCTATATCTTATAGTGTGGAAGTTTATTATACCAAAAATGAATAATATTCTTGAAAAAAGAGAGAGTGTAATAGCGCACGACCTTGATAGGGCAAAAGAATTACAATCTGAAGCAGAAAAAATATTAACTGACTATGAGGTTGCAATTTCTAATGCTTTTGAGAAAAAAGCAGAAGAAATAAAAAAAGCGACTGATAATTGCAAGAAAGAAGCTGAAATAAAAAACCTCGAGTTAAATAAAAAGCTTGAAGAAAATATCAACAATGCAGAAAAAAGAATATTATTGGCAAAGACTGAAGCAATAAAAGAAATTAATAATGTAGCAATAGAGATTGCTGACGTTACCGCAACCTCGCTAACTGGAATAAATTTTGAGAAGAGCGCTATTGAAGATTTAGTTAAAGATATTTCAAAGGTGGGCAAATGATTTTTTCAGATCCTTCTTTCTGGGTTGGCTTAGCTTTTATAATTGTTATTACCTTTATTATAAAGAAGTCTTGGTCGTCTGTTAGGGCTACTTTGGATGAGAGGAGTCTAAAAATAAAAGAAAGAATTGATGAAGCAAAAAAATTAAGAGAAGATGCTCAATCACTATTAGCTGAATATAAAAGAAAGCAAATTAATGCTCAGTCAGAAATAGAATCTATTAACAAAGAAACACAGGAAGAAATTAAACAAATAGAATCAAAAGCGAGTAATACCCTTGAGCTGAATCTTGAAAGAAAAAAATTGCAAGCATCTGAGCGAATCCAACAAAGTGAAAGACAAGCTATAGAATCAATAAAACAAAAATCTATAAGCATAGCACTTGTTGCAACTGAAAAATTAATATCCAATAACCTAACTACTAAGCAAAAGTACGATCTAATAGATAATTCAATAAATGACCTACCAAGAGCACTAAATAAAAGCTAGGTATAATAAAATATTTACTCTGCTGCTTTTAAAAGTGGGTCCGGATTCCATCTTAAAATTGGGTTTCTAGCAGCATGTGTTTCATCTAGCCTCAGCCTAGGTGCATTTATTGGAGATTGGTCAAAATATTCTGTTAACTCTTCTTTTCTAACCATTTTTGCCAATTCTGTAACCACTTCAATTAATTCATCAAGTGACTCTTTACTCTCAGTTTCTGTAGGTTCAAATAATAATGCACCTTCAACTACAAGTGGAAAATACATAGTCGGAGGATGAAAGCCTGAGTCAATCATAGCCTTTGCAAAATCAATGGTTTTTATTCCCGAACCATCAAGAAAGCTTCCATCAAAAAGAACTTCATGCATGCAAATTCCATCATAAAAGGGGGTTATGTATTTTGAGAGCTTAACACGTAGATAATTTGCATTTAGAACAGCATCTCCAGAAACCTGGGATAAACCATCTCCTCCCAAACTCATAATATAGGATAGGGCCCTAATAAAAACTCCAAATTGACCATGAAAACCCTTCATCCTCCCAATACTAAGTTTTGAGTCTTTTAATCCAGCATGCTCAACCATACATAATTTTTTGTTTTTCTTAATTAAGAATGGTACCGGCGCAAATGGAGCAAGAGCATCTGATAAAACCGTTGGACCTGCTCCAGGGCCTCCACCACCATGCGGTGTTGAAAAAGTCTTATGCAAGTTAATATGCATTGCATCAACACCAAGTTGCTTTAAAGTTAGCCTTCCAACAATTGCATTAAAATTTGCCCCATCCATATAAAAGTATGCACCCGCATTATGAACCACATCTGAGATTTGCAAAGCCTCTGTCTCAAAAAGTCCACAAGTATTTGGATTGGTTATCATCACGGCGGCAACATCATCACCCAACCTGTTATTTAGTGCCTGTAAGTCAACTCTCCCTCTATTATTACAAGGAATTGACTCCACAGAATAACCACAAATAGCTGCAGATGCAGGATTTGTTCCATGCGCAGATTCGGGAACTAAGACAACTTTTCTCTTGCTCTCTCCATTATGTTCATGGGCAGCCCTGATACACATTAATCCACACAATTCTCCATGAGCACCTGCCGCAGGAGACATCGCAACGACTGGCAACCCCGTTAAATCAATTAACCAATCAGATAATAGATTTATTGCCTTATACGCTCCCTGTATTGTTTTCTCAGGTTGGAAAGGGTGGATATTCATAAATCCATCAAGCCTAACCATTTTCTCATTTAATCTAGGATTATGTTTCATTGTACATGAGCCTAAAGGGTAAAGACCTGTATCTATTGAATAATTTAGTCTGGAAAGTCTTGTATAGTGCCTCACTACTTCAGGCTCAGATAAACTTGATAACCCAAGTGGAGTTGTCCTCTTTAAATCTCCTATATTCTCTGAATCTCCAAGAGGAGAATTAAAATCAACAGCACTTTTATCAGAAAAAGGATATTCAAAAACTAAAGGTTCTTCATGAAGGAAGTTTTTTCGCATAATTATAGTACCTCATTGAGTGCATTGGCAAATAAGTCTAGGTCAGACTCAGTATTTATCTCTGTCACGGCAACTAACATAAAGTTACTTAAATTAGGACTATTTGGATAAAACCTAGACACAGGAATTCCAGAAAGTATGTTTAAATTTACCAATTCATCGATTATATCTATTGCAGGTCTAGGCAACTCAATAACAAATTCATTAAAGAAACTGGAATTTATGACATTAATTTTATTATTTTTTTTCAGCCTCATTGATAATTCAACAGCATTTTTATGATTTATATTAGCTAGTCTATTAAAACCATTTTCTCCCAAAAGAGTAAGATGAACGCTGAATGCTAGAGCAATCAGACCTGAATTTGTACATATATTAGATGTAGCTTTTTCTCTACGTATGTGCTGTTCCCTGGTAGACATAGTCAAAACGAAACCTCGCTTTCCTTCTTTGTCAAATGTTTGACCACAAAGTCTACCGGGCATTTGACGAACGTACTTTTGTAATGATGCAAAAAAACCTAAACCTGGACCTCCAAAATTTGAAGGGCCGGCAAGAGATTGTCCTTCACCAACAACAATATCAGCCCCCATTTCACCTGGTGTTTTAATAAGTCCAAGAGAGACAGGTTCAGTAACAACAATAATGAGAAGAACCCCCTTATCACGACATTCATTTGCTACAGCGGTATAGTCTTGGAGATCACCAAAGAAACTAGGATTTTGCACAACTAAACATGATAAATCGGTATCTAATTTATCTAATATTTCCTCTTTACCAAATATATTTGGCTCTAAAACCTCTATGTCAAACCCTAAGTGCTTTAATTGGGTCTTAGAAACATCAATATAGTGAGGATGAACGCCACCAGATATTAAAACTTTTGATCTCTTGTTTATCCTTGAGGCCATAGAAATTGCTTCAGCACAGGCAGTAGCGCCATCGTACATTGAAGCATTAGCGATTTCCATCCCAGTAATTAATGCAACTTGGGTTTGAAATTCAAATATAACCTGAAGAGTTCCTTGACTAATTTCTGGCTGATATGGAGTATATGAAGTTAAAAACTCTCCCCTTTGTATAATATAGTCAAGCGATGCAGGGATAAAATGACAGTAGTTCCCTGCACCCAGGAATGATGGCACCCTAGAATATGGTAAGTTTTCATTTGCAATCTGAGATAGTTCTCTATCTACTTGAAGCTCACTCTTATGAGAAGGAAGTTTTTGAGGGACCTCAGATTTTGGCAATTCATCGAATAAATCATCAATAGTTTCTATACCGATTGTATTAAGCATAGACTCTCTGTCTTGATTGCTTAAGGGCAAATATCTCATTAAAACACCTCTCTATCCTTCAATATTTTTTATATAGTCTTCATACTCATCTCGACTCATTAAAGAATTTAATTCTACAGAGTCAAATTCAGATATTTTAAATAACCAACCGTCACCTTCAGGGTTTGCATTTACAAGATCGGGACTGCCTTCAAGATCATTGTTACAAACATGTACTTTCCCAGAAATTGGAGCATAGATTTCACTTGCAGCCTTTACTGATTCAATTACAGAAATCTCGTCTCCTTGGGAATACACGCTACCTTGTTTTGGAAACTCAACAAAAACAATGTCCCCCAACTGTTTTTGTGCAAAGTTGGTTATTCCTACTGTTGCTAAATTATCTTTTACTGTCACCCACTCATGTTCTTTTGTGTAAAAATAATTTTCCATCTACTAACCTCCCCTATAATATTTATGTGAAACAAATGGAAGTTGAACAACCTCGGCTTCAACAAATTTATTTCTTATTTCAACAAGAAGCTTTGAGTTTATAATCGAAAATTTTTGTGAAATTAATGCAACCGCGATCGAACAACCAATTGAAGGACCGTATGCGCCAGAAGTCACTTTACCAATTTCTAAGCCATCTAATGATCTTACTAGCATCCCTGGCCGTGCAATTGCCTTTCCAACTAATCTCAATCCAGTCCTAATTTTAGATGGATTTGTTTCTAACTCATTTATAATTCTAGAACTCCCTAAAAAATTCCCTTTCTTGATTCTTTTTTTGCTTAACGACCAAGACAGGTTTGCTTCTACGGGTGATATATCTTCGTTTATATCACTACCATACAAACATAAACCAGCCTCAAGCCTTAAGGTATCTCGCGCACCTAAGCCTACAGGAAAAGTATGTTTCTGCTCCAATATTCTCTGGGCTAATTTTTTAACGTAATTATTTTCTATAGAAATCTCAAAACCATCTTCACCGGTATAACCACACCTGGAAACTATAATTTTTTTATCTTCTAAATTAAGTTCCTTCAGGGTCATAAATGACATTTTGATGGCCTCTGGTATTATTCTACTTAAGACATCAGAACACTTGGGGCCTTGAATTGAAATAAGTGATAAATCAGATCTGTCTATTAAGGAAGCACTAGGACTAAGATAAGATCTAATATATTGATAATCTTTATCTTTACAAGAAGCATTGACTATAATTCTAAAGCATGGCTGCCCATTAATGTTGTTTAAACGAGAAATCATTAAATCGTCAACGATCCCTCCGTCATTATTAAGAATTTGTGAATATTTTATTTTACCAAGGGCTAAGTTTTCTAAATCAATTGGAATAATTTTCTCTAATGCTGAAATTACATCTCCACCATAAATATCAGCTTGTCCCATATGTGAAACATCAAAAAACCCAGTGGAGGAACGAGTATGTAAATGCTCATTAATGATGGTAGTTTCATATTTTAAAGGCATTGAATAGTTCGCAAAAGGAACCATTTGAGCCATTAAACTACGATGTAGAGGCAATAATGTAGTAACTTTTAGTTGGTGTGATTTCCCTAAACTCTCCAACTGAGACTCCATAGTAGACAACAAAAGGTATCTGATAGGAATGTTAATACCTACAGACGCCCTCCTCTGTCTAAAACCTGAGAGTTTGACCGGATTGATTACACCGGCTTTCCCCTTCGGTGAAACACTCAAATTAGTGAGTATCTACTTTCCAGAGTCCCTTACTTTAGCGGTCCTGGTGCCTGAGAGATTCCGAGGGTAGTTGCTCCTTCGGCGTCTTATTATGATCTTAAAGACTCTTCCACTAAAGAATAACGGATATAATTTCAATAAACCAGTTCATATTAAAAGGTCAATAAATAAATTGATTTATTTTCGTAAATTATATTTTAGCTGATTATTATTTAGCTGAAAACCAATATAAACATCATAAGCCGCAGCCGTCATTTTATCCTCAAGGGGTATGAAAACCTTAATATTCTTTTCACTAAGGGTTAAAGTTTTTGGGTGAGAGTCCTTTACAAAATGTTTCTTGACAAATACTTGCTTTGCCTCAGCACTTGGGTAAAAGCGTGGAATAGATACAAAATAATAAATATCTACCTCACTTGATTCTTTTATTGAACCCTTTGTAAATAAGAAATCTACATCCATATTAACTTCGACACCTTTTTTATCGAACTGACAAGTACCCTCAAATGAGTAAATTTCCGCCTTATATGATAAATCCTCAGGCATTTTAGGAGATTCAGACTTAACAAATTGTGATATGCTTGCAGTATTTATATCGATTCGAATTATAGGACAGGGTGGGACTGGTCCTATTGCGCATCCGGAAAACACAAGGATTGAAACAAATAGAAAAAAAGCTTTTGATATTATATATTGGCGCATAAGTTCATTAACCTGCATAATTTAATTATCCACAATAGTAAGTTAAAATTCACATTTTTAATATTATTCATAATAAGACTACATTTAAAAGAGAATAAACAAAATGAATAAACCATCTATATCTATACTACTTGCTAAACCCAGAGGCTTTTGTGCAGGGGTAGATAGAGCCATTACAGTTGTAGAGAAAGCTATCAAAAAGTATGGTCCTCCAATCTATGTGAGACATGAGATAGTTCATAATGAGCACGTTGTCAAAGAGCTTGAAGAAAAAGGTGCTATTTTTGTTGAGGAACTATCAAATATCCCAACCGGAAAACCAGTAATCTTCTCTGCTCATGGCGTTCCAAAAAAGATACCTGAGGAGGCTAAGAAACTAAACCTTTCCTATATAGACGCCACATGCCCTCTTGTCTCGAAGGTTCATACAGAAGCAATTAGACATTATAAAAAAGGAAGAAAAATAGTTTTAATAGGGCACGCAGGACATCCCGAGGTTATAGGTACAATGGGGCAAGTACCTCAAGATTCAATGCTATTAATACAAAATGTTGAAGAAGCCAAAAATCTTCATTTAGAAAGCAATGAGGAAATTGCATACGTTACTCAAACGACTTTGTCTTTGGACGAAACATCTGAAATTATAGAAACTTTAAAGATTAGATACCCAAAAATTATTGGTCCATCAAAAAAAGATATTTGCTATGCAACAACAAATCGTCAAGAAGCAATAAAATTAATTGCAAAAAAATGTGATTCTCTCATTATTCTTGGTTCATCTAACTCATCAAATGCAAAAAGACTTGTCGAAGTTGGTATAAAAGAAGGGTGTAGGAATTCTTTCTTGATTAATAACAAAGACAATATTCCCTGGGAAAGGTTAAAAAATATGAAAACACTGGGATTATCTTCAGGAGCATCTTCTCCTGAAATCCTTGTTGAAGAAGTCATAGATGATATGACAAAAAGATATGATGTAAACCTTGAAGAAATCGCAGTCGCGAATGAAACAATTACCTTTAACCTGCCAAGAACCTTATAAAATGGGAAATAATACTAAAAGAATAGAAATTTATACCGATGGTGCCTGCATTGGAAATCCCGGACCAGGTGGATGGGGCGCCATTATAATAGACGCAAATGAAGAAAGAGAACTATCTGGCAATTCAATTTCATCAACAAATAACAGAATGGAGCTTGAAGCAGTTATTCAAGGCCTAAAGACAATCGAGGAAAAGTCACAAATTACTGTTTATACTGACAGCCAGTATGTTCAGAAAGGTATTACAGAATGGATATTTAATTGGAAGAAAAATTCCTGGAAAACATCCACCAATAAGCCTGTGAAAAATCATGATTTGTGGATGCTTCTAGATCAACTTAATATAAAACATAAAATTTCATGGCAATGGGTCAAAGCTCACTCAGGGAATTTAAATAATGAAAGAGTAGATAGGCTAGCAAGAGCGGAAGCAGAAAGTATATGAGTAATAATTTTAAGAAAAAGGTGTCAAAGTCAAGTTTCTTAACTGGAAAAATACTCATTGCCTCACCCTCAATGTTAGACCCAAGATTTGACAAGAGTGTGATATATATTTGCGAGCACTCGTTAAATGGTGCGATGGGAATTATTATAAATCAACCTATAAAAGAGATACAATTAAATGAAATATTTTCCCAAATGAATATAAAGTCAATTGGTAAAAATTTTAATAGAGACGTTTACTTTGGTGGCCCAGTAGAAACCACAAGAGGCTTTATACTTCACTCATCCGATTATCAGATGCCTGAAACTATTCACTTGGATAATGAGGTCTCACTCAGTTCTTCGACAGAAATTCTGCAGTCTATTGCAAAAGGAAAAGGACCAGAAAATTATTTTATGGCTTTTGGATATGCTGGCTGGTCAAGTGGGCAATTAGACGAAGAAATCAAGGATAATTCCTGGCTTCATACAGAAGCAGATAACAAAATGCTTTGGCATTATGAAAATAAAGAAAAGTGGAATAAGGCTTTGTATAAGATTGGAATAAAACCAGGTTCGCTCATAAATGAGTCTGGAAGAGAATAATAGATTTATTGTGCAGACCACCCTCCATCAACCTTGATACTTGTTCCTGTTATCATTTTTGAAGCTTTTGATGCCAAAAATAAGACAGCCCAGGAAACGTCATCAACAGAAGCAAGCTGTCCTTTTGGTATCCTATTTAATACACTTTCCTTAAATTCAGCGTCTTCAAAAAAAGGCCTGGTCATTTCTGTTTCTATGAATGTTGGACTAATAGAATTTACTCTTATTTTTTTTTCAGCTAACTCAATGGCCAGCGATTTTGTAAATCCTTCAATAGCGTGCTTTGATGAACAATAAACGGTCCTATTTTTATCCCCTACATGCCCCATCTGTGAAGAAATATTTATAATTGTTCCTTCTAGATCTTCGATAAGTAATCTTTTTACAATATATTTAGTTAAAAAATATACAGACTTTAAGTTTAAGTTAAGTATTTTGTCAAAAACCTCCTCTGTAACCTCATTAATCGGCATTGGTAGATTTGTGCCTGCGTTGTTGACCAAAATATTTGGAGCCGGCAACTTATTCAAAAGTTTTCCATAATTGTTAAAATTATTTAAGTCGCATTTTATTGAATGAACTTTAACACCATGAGAGCTTAATTCACTATGTTTTGTATTTAAAATACCGGTTCGTGAAATAATAATTATATCCGCACCTGAGTCAGCTAATAAATTTGCACATGCATAACCTATTCCCTTATTACCCCCAGTAATTAAAGCAGTTTGCCCTGTTAAGTCCATAAGGTTGGGTTTATTAGTCATAAATTTACTACCCCTTCATATACTGTAATTTAAATTTTTTAATTTTCATTAGAAGATTATCTCTCCATCGCTGTTTATCGGGAAGTTTATTTTTTGGTAAAGTAGCTCTTCTTTCTGTTTCAACTTTTTTTATTAATTCCTGGCTCCATGGAAGTGGATTATTCCTTGATTTAGCAACTGAAAAATAAAGATCACCTAATCTATTGGCATAATCAGATATTCCCCCAGGTGCATTTAGATCAATCGTCTCAAATGGCCCCATAAAACTCCATCTCATACCTAATCCTTCAGAGATTGTCTTATCAATATCCTCAAGCGATGCATAACCATCTCTATATAATGCCCACGCCTCATTAAGAAGAACGCCCTGTAACCTGTTAAGAATAAATCCCTCAATTTCTTTATTTAGTACAATTGGCTTCTGACCAATTTCTTTCATAAGGTTATAGGTAGACTCAATTGAATCCCTAGAAGTCCATAAAGATGGGACAATTTCCACAAGTGGAATCAAATAGGGAGGATTAACAGGATGAGCCACTATGAAACGGTTTTTATAATGCGCTTCTCTAGAAAAATCTGATGCAGTAATACCTGATGAAGAACTTGCTATTACTATATTTGGAGTTACAATTTTATCCAAATAATTCATAAGCTCTATCTTTAATTTTAGATCTTCAAAAATACTTTCTTGAACATAAGAAGCTTCCATGACAGTTTCTTCTAAAGAGCTACATACTTTTATATTTTTAATTAGATTACCAACTTCTTTAATAAGCCCGTTAACCTCCAGATCTTCTAGACAGCTTTCAACTTTTTTTGTGAATGTGGACCTTTTATTTTTATCTTCATCAAAAACCTTAACTGAGAAACCAGACCTGGAAAAAACAATTGCCCACCCTAAACCGACAAAACCTGCACCAATTAATGCAACTTGAGAAAACATAATTTTAAAACCTCATCTGTTTGAATAACGTTTTACCCTTAAGTCACACTGTTTCTTATGACCATAAAATCTTTCAATTTCGCATAACCTTGATCCATAGGAGCCAATTATTTTTGATGCTTCTTCGGTACATCTTTGATAAGTACAGGTCTTAATAAATTTACCAACCCAAAGTCCGCCAGTGAATCTGGCAGATTTATTTGTTGGCAATGTATGATTTGTTCCTATTACCTTATCCCCATAGGCTACATTTGTTTCCTTTCCAAGGAAAAGAGCACCATAATTTTTAAGGTTTTCTAACCACCAGTCTAAGTCATCTGCAAATACCTGAACATGCTCTGAGGCTATACTATTTGCCTGCAAAAGCATCTCATCATTATCAATGCAAAGAATTATTTCACCGTATTTAGACCAAGCTTCTCCAGCAATTTCTGCTGTTTCTAAAACTTTAAGCTGCTTTTCAATTTCTAAAACTGTCTCACTAATTACTCTTTGAGAAGTTGTGATTAGAATTGCAGGAGACGTGGGACCATGCTCAGCTTGACCTAAGAGGTCTGTAGCTATCATTTCACCATCTGCGCTATCATCTGCAATAATTAATACCTCTGTTGGACCAGCCAAAAGATCTATCCCCACCCTGCCGTAAAGCTGTCTTTTTGCTTCCGCAACGTAAGCATTACCTGGTCCCACTATCATATCAACTTTATTTATCTCTTCAGTCCCTAATGCCATGCCTGCAATAGCCTGGACACCACCTATTAAATATATCTCATCAACTCCTGCGAAATGCATTGCAGCAATAGTGGCAGGATGGGGATCTAAGCCATCCTGTGGAGGTGTTGAAGCTATTATCCTCCTGCATCCAGCAACACGAGCTGTTATTATACTCATATGAGCTGAGGCAACCATTGGGTATCTTCCTCCTGGGATATAACAGCCAACACTATCAATAGGTATATTCTTATGGCCTAAAATAACACCAGGGAAAGTCTCTACTTCAGTATCAGATATACTCTTTTTCTGAATTTCAGCAAAATTTTTAATTTGTTCTTGGGCAAACTTAATATCTTTAATTGTTTGCTCCGGAAGGCTATCAATACACTTTACAATATCACGATCAGACATTTTAAAAGTCACACCTTTAAAATTATCAAATTTTTTTGCATATTTAATTAGAGCTTGGTCCCCATTTTTAGAGACATCATCTATAATCATAGCAACTGTTTGATTTACATCCACTGAAGTATTATCATGAAAATTACTAGTGTTTGTATCATTTGACCTTTTTATATATTCAACCATATTACCTCTGAATTATGATGTATCATTAACGAAGTTTTTTTCTAAAAATATTAACAGTAAATAGAATCAGCTATTTCAGAATAATCAGGTATATTACCAGAATCACCCACCACTGAAAGAGTAGGCTTTGAAGAAAAGACCCTTTGCGAAGCTTTCTCAATACTTTTTATGCAAACCTCGTCTATTTTGGATAAAATTTCTTCATTTTCCAATAACCTGCCAAATAAGAGTATTTGCCTTGCATGGTGAAGACACCTCCCATCCATACTCTCTAGACTCATTAATAGAGAAGACTTTAATTGCGCCTTTGCCCTGTTAATTTCTTCTAATTTTAATGTAGAAGAAATAGAACTAATTTCTTTGCATAAAATTTTAATTAACTGTTTAGAATTATCAGCAGTAGTTCCAGCATAAACTGATAGAAGTGATGAGTTGTCTTGCGCTGAAATAGAAGAAAAAACAGAATAAGCCAAAGCATATTTCTCTCTTACCTCCTGAAAAAGACGTGATGACATACCCTCGCCAAGGATTACCGAAAGCGCGGCTAAAGAATAAAACTCTGGGTTATGAACGTTATAACCATTAAATCCTAAAGCTATTTGTAACTGTTCAGTTTTTTTTGAAAATCTATTATCACCACCTGTATATTCGACTGCAACAGTCTCAGCACTTGCACCTAATTTAGTTTTATAAAAATATGACTCTAATAGATCTATAAAGTTATCTTTTTCAAAATTTCCTGAACAAGAAATTATAGTATTAGAAGAAACATAAAATTTGTTTAAGTATTTCTCAAGATCACAGATTTTAATTGACTTAACAGACTCTAAGGACCCAAGAATGGGAAATCCTATTGGTTGATTTGGATATGCAGTTGATTGAAGATAATCATAAACTATATCTTCTGGGGTATCAAATGACTGATGAATTTCTTGAATTACTACTTCTTTTTCCTTTAAAAACTCCGCCTCATCTAATTGAGGATTAAGAAAAATATCTGAAAGTATATCTACCGATAGCCTAATATCTTTTTTTAAAACCTTTGCATAAAAAACAGTATGGTCTCGACTAGTATAAGCATTTAGATGACCTCCAATATCATCCATTTCCATTGCAATTTGATAGGCATCCCTTTTTTTAGTTCCCTTAAAAACCATATGCTCTAACAAATGAGAAATACCATTTAGTTCCAAAGTTTCATTACGCGAGCCAGAGCCAATACAAACTGATAATGCTACAGTATCTACTGCCTTATTCACATCGGTTACCACCCTTAATCCGTTGGATAACAATGTTACTTCAGCAGACATATTAAGCTCTTTTCTTATAGATTGGCATTTGAATCAATATAGTTTTTAACTAATTCTAGATCATTTGGCAGAACAGTATATTCTTCTTTAAGATTGTATAGATCTTTTATAGGCTCTGGCAAAGAAGGTTCTTTTCCAACTGCAGACTTAACTGCATCTGGAAACTTTGATGGATGAGCTGTCGAAAGCACTACTAACGGGTCCTCCAAAATATTGGAAAAATTATCTATTGCACCCAGCCCTACTGCAGTATGTGGATCTAGAATATATTGTGACTCATCAAACGTTCTTTTCATTACAAATTTAGTTTGCTCATCATTCAATTTATAACCCTGAAAATATAATTTTATTTTTTTAAATACTTCTGGGTCAACTGTGAAAGATTTTTTGTTAGAAAAATTTCTCATTAATTTATTAACTTGAAGATAGTCACCTTCATAAGCATCATAGAGCAAGCGCTCAAAATTTGATGAAACTTGGATATCCATTGCCGGACTAATAGTTGGAATGACATCTTTGATAACCATTGAGCTACTAGAAAAAAACCTTGTAAGTATATCATTATTATTTGATCCAACATAAAACTTACTTATAGGAAGTCCCATTTTTTTTGAACAATACCCCGCAAATACATTACCAAAGTTCCCTGTTGGAACTGCAAAAGATACACTCTTATTTTGGGAACCAATAGATAATACTGCGTAAAAATAATATACAATTTGAAAAAGAATTCTTGCCCAATTAATTGAATTAACTGCAGATAAGTTTATCCTTTCTCTAAAATTTTCATCTTTAAACATTAATTTTACTAGAGATTGACAGTCGTCAAAAGTACCCTTTATAGCAATATTGAAAACATTTGAAGAGTTAACTGTTGTCATCTGTCTTCTTTGGACTTCAGAAACACGGCCTTCGGGATGAAGAATAAAAATATTCATACCCGACCTGTTTGCACATGAAGATATTGCTGCTGAACCGGTATCTCCTGAAGTAGCCCCTACAATATTAATAGTCTTATTTTTTTTTAAAAGTAAACTTTCAAAAATATTGCCTATAACCTGGAGAGCATAATCTTTGAAAGATAGTGAAGGTCCATGGTATAACTCCATAATCCAAATATTTTTCTTGATATTCCTTAATGGAGCAACATCTGAGTGACTAAATGATTTGTATGTTTCAAGAATAAGTTTCTTTAAATCTTCTTGAATTAATGACCCCTCAGTAAATGGTTGAACAATTTCTGTAGCTAGTTCTCCATATGTCATACCCTGCATATTATTTATTTCTGACTCTGAAAAACTTGGCCATTTATGTGGAATGTATAGACCTCCATCATTTGCAAGACCTGTCAATAAAACATCATCAAAATCTATATGTGGAGCAGATCCTCTTGTAGAACAATATTTCAAAAAAAAACTCCTAGAAAAACTGAGAAAGAAATTTTAGCATTAATGATTAAATTTTAATATTTTATCTCTACCTATTAACAATACCTATTAAAAAAATCAACGTATGCTGAGACTATATTATCTTCTGAAAAGGTTGTATTCACCTCCCTCCAGCCGTTCTCAACAATTTTTACCTTTAATTCTTTTGACTTATTTAATTCAATGATTGAAGAAGCTATGGCACCTATGTCGTTTTTTGGAACCAATAATCCATTTTTATTTTCTCCAATTAGGAAACTTGGCCCTTCGGTATTGGTTGAAATCACTGGGGTTTTTGATGCCCAGCAATTTAGTACAACGTTTCCAAAAGGCTCTTCATGAGATGTTACAAGACATACATCAGCAAGATTCAATAACGCTTCCCTATCTTGGCGCCAACCCAGAAAACGAACTCTTTTTTCTAGATTGAGTTTTCTTGATAAAGAATTAAGCGAAGGCTCTAGTGATCCTTCACCGGCAATTAATAAAAAAGCCTCTGGTATCTTTGCAACTGCACGAATAGCTAAATCAATACCTTTTTTTTCTTCCAACCTTGAAAGAACTAAAACTATTATGGCATCATTGGGAATATCTAAATCTTCCCTATTAATATAAGTAAAGGGATTAATAGGTGAAAAATTTGGGATATAATGGACTTTATCAGTTGGCCAGCCACTTTTAATACAATAATTAACAAGATGCGTTGTATTACAGATAAGATGGTCACAGTTCTTAAAGTTTTTTAATTTATAGTACCCACCCAATCTTCCAACCTTAAGAGATGGGTGATAAGGAATATAACTTGCCCCTCTTCCCATCCAGCCTAGAATTACATCTGGATTAATTTCAGAAATCAGACTTTTTACTTTTGTGGCTGAGAAGAAATCCCATATATTACCTAATTTCAAGGGAGATACACCACAACCAAGATCCATAAATAGATTTACTCTATCTACATAAGGACGAGTTATAATGTGTTGAGTAATATCTTTCTTGCTAAAAGAACTCACAAGGTCCTCACAAAATTTCTCTGCTCCTCCATGAACACTTCCAGCAATTATGTGAACTAATTTCATTAATTAATCTCGTATTCTTAAAAAAAAAGTATCCTATACTAATTGGCTGATGATACACTAATTAATTAAATATAACTTGAATTATATATTCGTATGGCAACCAAAAGTATAAAAAAAAATATTCTATATTTTTTTCAAGCACAAATTACATATGCTAGTCTATTTCTATTTAGCTTGCTCCCTATAAACCTAACATCTTATCTTGGCGGTTTAATTGGAAGAATTATCGGGCCCTTATCTAAAGCCCATAATATTGCACAAAAGAATTTAATCATTGCCTTTCCAGAAAAGTCACCTAATGAGCATAATAAGATCCTTATGGAAGCTTGGGATAATTTTGGCAGAGTAATGACAGAGTATGCTCACTTAAAAAAATTATCCCAAAAAAAGGAAAAACATAGAATTCAAATTGAAGGCCTTGTCAATTTAGAGTACCTTAGTGCAAGCAATACTCCATTTATTATTTTTTTTGCCCATCTGGGAAACTGGGAAATAAATGGACTATCTTCGATGTTAACAGATAAGACCTCATCCATTGTGTACCGACCCCCTAATAACCACTTTATTGCGAATAAACTATTAAAGATTAGAAATCTTGATAGTGAAACTCTTATACCAAAAGGAAAAAAAGGTGCAATCAAAGCAATAAAGCGAATCAAAGAAAATGGGATTTTATTGATGGCAATTGACCAAAAAATGAATAACGGCTTACCAATTAATTTCTTTGGAAAAGAAGCTATGACGGGAGATGCTATAGCAAGGATTGCGCTTCGTTACAAATGTCCAATCTTACCACTTCGGTCTCAAAGGCTAAATGGATGTAGATTTAAATTAACCTTCGAAGAACCATGGACATTTGAAACCTACAAAAATGATAACGTAAAGAGTATTCTTGTAAAAATTAATTCAACTGTTGAAAGATGGATTAAAGATGAGCCAAAACAGTGGCTTTGGTTTCATAATCGCTGGCCAAAAATAAAAATTTAGTATGATGTATAAATTTAATAAAAAAGACCCTAAGCCTTGTCCGTTATGCAATAGCGATGACCTCACAGAAGTAAGTAATATAGATAGAAACGGAAATCCCTTAAAGACAGATATGTGTCAATCGTGCGGACATGTCTTCTCCAACCCTCCACCAAAGAGAAAAGATTTAGAACTGTTTTATAAAAAAAATTACCGTGCAGATTATAAAGGTACTTTACATCCAAAAAAGAAACATATTTTACGCTCCGGACAAAGAGCCATTGAACGGTACAAACAAATAAAGCCATACCTAGAGAATAAGGATAAGATTCTAGAAATAGGCTCAGGTTCAGGTGAGTTTTTATTTTTACTTCAAGAAAAGGGATATACTATAAAAGGGGTTGAACCTAATGTTGGCTTTGCAGAATTTTCTAGAAAAAATTATAACTTAGATATTTTAGTGGATAAGCTAGAAAAAGTTTCAATAGAAAGGTCCCAATGGGATTTCATTTTCCTTTACCATGTATTAGAACACCTCCTGGACCCAATTGAATCTCTTAAGCATATATCAGGAATGCTATCTCAGGACGGTTTCCTTAATTTAGAGGTACCAAACATAGAGGCTAAGTTCCATTCTCCAAAAAGACTATTTCATTTTGCACACCTTCATAACTTTTCGTTGGAAGGATTAGTTTTTTCACTTAATAAAGCAAACCTTGGTGTCATTAAAATAAAAATAATGCCAAAGACAGAACATATCAATATAATATGCAAGAAGAAGAATTTAGAGGCTGAGCAACCTAAATGCGTTGTGGTAAAAAGAATAAACAAGCACTTATTAAGTTACAATACTTATGGTGATATATTATCCTTTAGACCGTATCGTCGTTTTTTTGATAATTTTAAAAGACCTATTAAAGAATATTTTAATCTTATGGCACTTGGTTACTCACATAAACCACCAACTTTGTTAAGGAAATTATTCAA
>MDSZ01269325.1_pt1 | contig 18308 bp, 24 predicted proteins | sample 811201 | NCBI WGS metagenome assembly MDSZ01 (sample SAMN05326647, study PRJNA326480) | marine metagenome | isolation source: seawater | place: Indian Ocean: North | collected 2010
AAATTGTTGTAACACTTGGTATTTTTTTGTTACCTACATTATAGGTCCGTGAGCCGTCCTCCTCTTGTCTAGTGTATTTTAAATACTTGTATTTAATCTGTCTTTTTAGATCAGTAATATAGAATTTGTTTTTTTCTTTGATTAGACGCACATGGTCTTTTAATTCAATTTCAAGATTAGAGCAACAACAATTCCAATTAAAGTAGTAATAATGAACGCAGAACTAGATATCATAATTTTCTCTAATCTATGGATATCTTCATGTAGATCTTTAATTTTTTTATTAGTCTCTCTTTGCATAATAAGGCAAAGTTTTTCATGATCATCAATTCGTTGATGAGCTAAAGAATCTTTATGCGTTGACTTTCTTGGCACTTACTATCCCTCCCTTATTAAAAAGGTTTAAAGCTTGAGCTAGTTGTGGATTAGATTCAGTTGCAGTTAATGCACCACCACCCTGATTAATTACAGGAAAATTGGAAGTGGCAACATCTGGCAAAGGCAAAGATGCTTGTTCATTTCTTAAATCAATTGCTTTGTTTCTTTCACTTAATTGTGCCTCTGCTAATTTTTTTTGATCCTCATCTATTGCACCTATTGTAAATAATCTACCTATCATTTGATTATATAAAGAAGTTAATTTTTTATCAGTGAGTGTACCTTTTGCAGCTTCCGTATACTGTGATTTAAAAACAAGTTGTTGAAATCTAGGATCTAACATTGCTTTACCAAAATATTTTGGAGCAAGTAAAATTCCAACTGCAGGTAATAAAGCACCTGATGTTGCTGCAACCCCTGCAGCACCTGGAAAAATTAAACCTGGGCCTAACTGCATTACTGTTCCAGCAGCTCCAGCTTGTTTCATTTGAATTAAAACCCCACCAGGTATTCCCTTAATATCAGAAATTTCTCCTTGAGCATATCCTAACACTTTTTGAATATCTTGTAATTTTTTTATGTCTCCAGGATCCTTATAAAGAACTTTTAAAGAGTCCATATTTTTTTCTAAATTTCTTACAAATTTATTAGCATTATAAAAATTTCCAAATTGTGCATTATTTTCAATAGATTCACTTAACATATTTTTTAAAAAATGACCTCTTAAAGAATCTTTTAATCCATTGGCTTGTGCTTGAGTTATTGCTTTTGGTAAATTATAAAGTTCTTCCTTACCTTTTGTAACTTGTGGTAATTTATCTATTTCATTTGTAATCCTGTTAAGTAAATCTGTTTTGTTTCCTTTAGTAACATTCATAAATATAGAGCCCATATCAGCAGTTTCTCGTGCTCCTTTACTTAACAACGATACAATAGTTCCTCTTTGAAAAACATCTTTTCCACCCTTATAAAATTCTCTAGCAACTTCTAAAGCTGTAGCCGCATCTGGATTCATATTTGATTTTCTTAACACCTCTGGACTCAATAGTTCATCAAGTTTTGCAATCGTATCATTAAGAGCATTAGCATTTTTTGGAGAACTAATTTTCAATCCTTCTTTAAATGCAGCTAGATCTGATCTAATTGCAGCGGTTTCAGCATAAGATAATTTTCCACCTTGTGTATCTGCTACATTTCTTAATTTGGTTAACAAATCATTTACAATAGGAATATTAGGATTTTGTTTTAAACCAGATAGGTTTATATTTTTATTTAAAATATTTACTGTCTCCTCCAATCCATCTTTACCGTAAATACTTAGCAAAGCTTTGTTTTTATTTTTGCCTAATATATCGTCAACTCTTTTAAAAAGAATATCAGATTGTCTTCTAAATAATTCCTCACCTTGTGTAAAAGTATTAAAAAATAAACTTCCAAGTTCAGATTTATTAGCAACTTGGCTTCCCTCAGTCAGTGATGAAACCACATCTGCAGCAACTCTGTCTCCAATAACTTTAGAGGATCTATATCTTTTAGCAAATTGTCCGCCACCAAAAATAGATTTACTAAAAATATTTTCTAATACATTAATTGTTTGATTATTAGTTTTAAAGGCAGGTGTTAAACCTTTTTGCATTTCTATTGCAGCATCTCTTATTTTTAAAAAGTCCCCATCAGGTATATTATTTTTTTTCATGTATGCTTTGATAGCATCTTCATCAGGTAATAGTTTTTTTGTAGCTTCTATTTGTCCCTTTAAATCTAATTTTTTTAAAGCTGCACTTTTTTCAGGGCCATATAATATCTCATACGCTTTACTTGTTAATTGATTCTCAGCTAGTGTTGCATCTGTTAATTCAGTAGCAAATTGTCTGGGTTTATTTAAAAATTTGCTCATAACTTGACCACCTTTTATAAATAATGGTCCACCAACTGCCTCTGCAAGTGCACCCTCACCAGCTGCTCTTGCAACTTCTTTTACTACGTTTTCACTAGGATCAAATGTTTCAGAAACTAATGCTCCAACACCTCCTCCTGCACCAGCTCCAGCTGAGGCTTTTGCCAAGGCTTTGAAAAAAGGTTTACTTAACATACCTACTTTTAAAGCTAATCCAGGTAATGTAAAACCACCAAATCTTAATGAACCTGCAATAGAACCACCTACCTCAAGTGCTATTCTTTGAAAATTTGGACCTTTTTCAAATTCATCTGCTTTTTGATCTGCAACAGAATCACCAATAGTTTCATTATTTAAAAGATCCAAAGATTTTTTTATTTCTGATATTTCTTTTGTATTAGGAGTATCCCCTTCTATCTCTACTATACCTAAACCTTTTACATTTATTTTTCCCATTATTTAATCTCAACTAATTCATCACCTTCAAATTGAAAACTTTTTAGTGATGGATCATAATCTTGAATATCACTAAAAGTTATACCAAATTCTGCGAAAGCATTTCTATAATTCGATAAATTATCAGGATCTGAAACTGTTCCACCCGAACCTATCCTAGCATTTAATGATTGTATATTTTCTTTTGCAACTTGTAATTTTTTTAAAATTACACCTTCATCGTCTAATATAGATGGTAAGATTGCTGCGAAACTTGCTTCCTCTAAAGGCCCAACTTGTGCACCCCTTAATGCAGCAATCGCTTCTTTTCTAAAATCTTCAATACGTGCGTCTAACTCTGCAGCTTTGGGATTTATACCTATAGCGGCAGTTATTTTTGACATTCTACCACCACCTAAAGGACCTGTGCTTACATCTCCAGATCTAACAAGTGCTGCAATAGTATCTGCCTTTTTAACAACGTTTTCTCTTTTTGCAGTATCTTTTCTTTCTGCAAAGGTAGGTTTATCAATAATATCTACTATTGCCCCATTTTCTTCTTTACCTATAATCCTGTCATTGACATTATAACCATATCTTTGTTTTTCATCTGATGTTAATGCTCTAACTTGTTTTGTTTTAGCTTTTTTTGCTTCTAGCTCTCTTAATGAAATCATAGTAGCAGGTAATTTTGCAGTTCCTTCTCCAACTGCTCTAGCAACACCAGCTAATACTCCTTCACCGGGTCTTCTAGTTGATTGTAATAAGGGAGCTGCGAATGTTGCAGCATATATAGCTTTTTCCTGACTCGATAGTCCACCATTACTGAATTTTTGAATATTTGCAATTCCACCAGTATTGAAATGTTTTGGTTTATGATATTTAAAATATCTATCCTTAAATAATTTTCTTGTTAAAACTTTATCCATATTACCTCGGCTGCATTAAGTTGTAAGCAGAGTATGCACCTAATCCTGCACCTAATGCTTGTCCAACTGGGTTAGCACCGGGAGCCGTGGTTGCTGTAAGTGTACTCTGTGTTGTTGGTAAGTTAGTCATAATACCTTTTAAAAATTCTATTCTTTGGAAAGGTTCATAAGCCCTTTGTAAAGCAGTCTGTCTTTGAGCATTTAAAGCAGCTTGTCCTATACCTCTTTGAACACCACCAACTTGCATTTGTGCTTGAATATCAGCAAGAGACATTGCTTGTTGTTGTGCACCTAATTGACCTAAAGCCTGACCACTAGCTAACTGTCTAGCTCTTTCTGCTTGAGCTGCTCCTAACGCAGTTTGAAATCCTTGTGCTTGTGCTTGACCAATATTAGCTAGTCTTGCTCTTTCTATCTCTGCCTCTGCAATTCCTTGTCTTGCTCCACCAAATGCACCTGCTCCAACAGCTTGTGCACCTAATCTGTTCGTTGCCATTTGAGCTTGTCTTGTAATTTCATCAGTTACAAATGATTGAAAAGGATTTAAAAATTGTGAAATATTTGGAGCTGCTTGTGCACCTTGTAAAGCAGTTATTCCTTGTCCCACAGTACCTGCACCAACACCTGTTTGACCTGCTTGTGTAATTGCAGCTTGTTCAATTCCAGATATAGGAGCTACCTGTATAGCCGGTAAAGAAACAGGTTGAGCTGCTAATTTAGCGGCTTGATCATATAAGGATAATTTTCTAGCTTCTACTCCTGGAGCTTCTCTTTGTGTTACAACACTTGATCCTGTAGTGGTTTGGCCACCGCCACTACCTCCGCCACCAAATATAAAACTCATTATTTAATCTCCTTTGTGTATAAATATCTTTTTACATTCCAACCTTTTGTCTTTAAAAAAGGTTGCCAACCTGGTCTTGCGTGAACAGCTATTCTTTTACAATTAGTTTTTTTAGCAAGACTTTCTATTGTATCAGCAAGTTCATCTTGCCACAATTCCCTCTTTTCACCTTTTAATAAAATTACTTCACATTGATTAAAATTAGGAAGAGCCGTGATTCGTGTTACACAAACACCAAAAACTTTATACTGCTTACCATCATCAGAACCAAAAAAAATAAATAATTGCATTTCACCATTTTTAATTAATTTTTTTAGTTCATTAATACTCATAGGGTCACCATCGTATTTTAAACCCTCTCTTAACATAAAATCTACAAGACTCCAATATTCGTCAACCACAGTTGGAAAGACTTCAAGTATCTCTACTTTCTTTTCTATTTTAATTTTGTTTAGCTGCATTTGTTATGTCGTATATTCTTTTAAATTTTTTTTGCTGATCATAAAAAAAATCTGCACCAGCTTTTCTCATACTCTTAAAATTTTTTGGATCTGCTCCTGATAAAATACCTGCTCCTAAAACTGCATCAGCTCTTGAAACAAATTCTCCATCAGCTAATTGTGCTAACATCGTATCTTCATCTTTATCTCCAACACCAGCACCATCTTCAACATACCCTTTAGCTCGTACATAATTATTTACATCGTTTTCATTGTGATCAATTTTAGATGGAAGATAATTTACACCACCTTGATTATATTTTGGTATTGCAGTAGCAAGGCCACCTTGATTTGCATAAAACATATTAGAACCAAATGTTTCACTTATTGTTGGTGTTACATTTGTTGCAGGGTTAAAACCACCTTCAATATTTTTTGACTGCTCTTCATAAGCTTTTTTATAATCTTCTTCAGAAAAAAGTGGTTTGTCTTCTACTGCACCCTCAAGTAAAGGTAGTATAGCAGATGCTGCAAAAATTTTACCACTGGTATCTAAGCCTCTAAAACCAGAACCTTTCATCGCTTTTGCTATTTCTGCTTCAGAAGCACCTTCTCCTAATTTTTTTACTGCTTCAGCTTCTGTCATTCTAGGTGAGCCAACCAATGATGAGATTCCTCTACCTGCTGTTGTTTGTCCTAAGCCTTGCATTGTAAAAGGTATTTGTCCGGCACCTCTTCCAAAAGATGATATACCAGGCACACCCGCCATTCCTAAAACTTGTGAACCACCACCAACAATGGCTGCATCTCTTAATGCTCTTTTAGTTGATTTACCTCTAAGTTTTTGAACGCCAAATGTGGCTAATGCTAATGTAAATGGATCCATATACTAATTTCCTAATTATAGCATATATTACCAAATTACTTAGGCAGTATCAACTCATCGTAAAATCTACCTTGATACTGATGTTCCCCCACATGAACTATTGAATCATTAATATAGGCATGACATTTACCACCTATATCTCTCCATAATTTGCAAAATGAAAAGTCCTCACCAGAAAAAGTCTTTTCCACTGGATCATGATATGTATCAAAAAAATTCCACATATTAGGCTTATCAACATACTTTCCATTTATTATAGTTTTTTGAACAATTTTTTTATCAGGATATTTTTCTATCATTTTTTCAATAACTTTTCTTTTGATTAACATACACCCAGTTGGAGAATCTGTAACTTCCATAATTCCTTTTTCCACATTAATGTTTTGTGGGTCTGGTACTTTCATTGGGTATGTGTGTAAGCTTCTTCTAATATCATCGGGGTTTTTTATTTTACCATCCTTCATTTTCCTAAACGTCTTATCCCACATTAATGTTTTCAATGGATAAGGAACTGATATTACATCTTTATCAGCTTCTAACATAGAAAAAATAGATTTTGCTTGAAAATAAATATCAGAGTCAATAAATAATAAATGTGTATCATTAGAGTCTAAAAAACCAGCTACACATAAATTTCTTCCTTGTGTTACGAGTGAAGATTTCATTAATTGAAATCTTACTTTTATTTTTTTCTTAAAACATTCTTGTTGAAACTCTAGTAAAGCTTGTGTGTAATGAATGGAAACATCACTATGAACTGGAGTGCCTAAAAATATTTTATGTGGAGATGGTTTTACATCGGTTTTGAAAGCCTCTTTCTTTTTCCATAAAACTTTAGTTGCTTTTTCAAAATCTGATTGTGGCTCTATTCTAGTATCATGTAGGGTTTGATATGTATCTTCATTAATATATTTATCGTTTGGCATTAATAGCTCCTGTAAGAAAGTTAGTCCACTCTGAACCTTTTCTATCCCAACTATAAAATCTTTTAAAAAATTTTTGTTGTTGATCTAAATAATTTTGCATACCATCTTCATGCAAGTATACAGCAGCTGCATCAATAGCATGTGCAAATGATCCTGCTAAAAGTTCATGATTTTTTGTAAAATTGATATACACCGGCCACTCAGAACATGTCTCAGGTAAAGCCCCAAAATTTGTAGTGATAACATGTAAACCAGATGCCAAAGCCTCTAAAGCAGATACACAAAAAGTTTCTTCAAAAATAGAGGGATATACAAATAAATCGTAATTGGTCATATTTTCTAATATGTATTCGTTTGTTTTATAACCTATATAATTAACGTTAGGTAACTCTTCTGCTTGTTTATAAATATCTTTAAAAGCCATTTCATGGCCATCTGCAAATTCACTACCATAAACTTTGCAAGAACTATAAACATCTAAAATTACATTTTCATTTCTTAACATTTGCATAGCTAATAACAAAACATTTAAACCTCTCCAAGGGGTGCAGTGATGAATAATTCTTATTGGATCACCTTTATTATATCGTCTTCTTTTTGGAAAATTATTCGTTCCGTTTTTAATAACTATAGACTTATCTTCTGGAATTGAAAAAAAATATCTAAACTTTTCATAGTTCCAATGACTATTAAATACATACCAATCATATTCATCAAATCTTGTCTTGTCTGTGAAAAAAGGTTGAAGGTTACCTTGGTCGTAAGAATTTTTTTGCCAAAGTATATTTACTTTATTAGGATCTAATGGCACCTTACCTGGTATTGAAGTACATATCTGTACTTTATCCAATAATTCTTTACTAACATATTTTTCTAACAACTCATGTTGTATCTCAGTTGCACCTCTAGCTTCCATTATTTATCCTATTAAAAAAAATATTCAAAGTTAATCTGCCATCTTCAATAGAAGACCCATGATGACCGTACGCCATATGTTTGTAACTTCCAGAATACATTATGTACCTATTTTTTACAAATTTTATATCGTTAATTACATTTTCATTCTCATCATATAGTTTTGTTCCAGAGGAAAGATTTGAGTTAGATAGATATATTAACGCTGAATATTCGTCTGGATCTTTATGTATCCAATCATCAGTTTCATGTTCTTTTAATCTTAAATGTAAAAAAGAATTTATTTGCCAATCACCCCCTTTTAAATATTTTTTTTGCAAAATTAAATTGACTATAAATTCGTGAAGTATTGGACATGAAATACCTAAAAGCTCACTTCTTAAACCTGGCCAAACACCTGGGTTCTCACTAATCTTTTTAATATCATTTATGTTATACAATGGTATTTTTTTAATTTGAGGTAAAATTAAATCCAAGTTTGGAAAAAAATTCTCTTCTTGAGTAAGTTTCATTTTTTTGTAAGTGCTTCGATATTTACTCTAGTTACTTTTATTTCTAAATCTTGTCTAAAATCTTCAGCTACAGTATCTGTATTTGGATCATTTACGTCAGCGTCAAACTCATCTTTACTAGCATAAATTTTTCCTGTCCTTTTATGTTTTATAATTTCTTTGGCTTCTGCTGGTATTTTTGGTATATCGTTCATTTATCTCCCTTGCCTGTTATATTTCTTATAACTTCTTTTTTCTGATTTTGAAAGTCTTTTTTTATGACGACCTGGACGTTTTCTAGGTTTTGGTCTGGGTACGTAATGTACAAATTTTTGTCTAGCCATAATTAATTTTTAGACAAAACTACATTAAAAGAAACAGATATTCTATTCATATTTTCCAAGTGTGGTTTTACCATATGTGATATGTGTGATGAAAAAATTAATAACATATTTTTTTTAGGTTTGATAGTGCAACTAGTAAAAAAATTTGATGTTTTTAAAAATTTAAAATTATTAGATCCTCCTACAGAGGGGTCATTTCTTAAGAACATTATTTCTCCTCCTTCTTTTGGAACAGAAACATAATAAACACCAGAAAAATTACTGTAAGGATGATTATGTGGAATATTAAAATCGTTTTTTTTATTTTCATTTATCCATAAATTATCTAGTCTTATTTTAATATTTTTTAGGTCATACTCTTTTGTTAGTGCAGCTCCAATTTTTTTTACTAAATTTTTACAAATTAATTCATCAGTTATATTTGGAGTTTGAAATCCACCCATATTAGAGGCAATTACTTTATTATTTAATTTTTTTTCATGATCAAGACAATACAAAATTTTTTTTTCTAAATTATAATCTTCATGGTTTTCTATAATAACTTCATCTAAAAAAAGAATTTCTTTAGCCATTCTCTTGTGATCTATCTATTTGTGCGTAACTTATTGCTCCTTGAATTGTATTACTTCCTGTAGCTGCTTGAACTGTTATTGCATCTCCTGCTTCTAAATTTAAACCTTGTGGTGTAGCATTTACTTGAGATTTTGAACCCACCTCATCTCTAAAAAATTCATATTCAGTGCTTGAATCAGAAGAGTCTATTAAATTCATATTAACCAAAATAGCCGAAGAAGCGTCACTGTTTGAACAATAAATACTTTTGACTATTACAGTTGCATCACTAGGGCATGTAAAAACTGTAGTCTTGCCTGTACTAGCTTGTTTGAAACCTTGATTTTTGTATCTAATCGTCATGATAAAAAGTAATTAAATGCATCCTGTTCGTTTTTTAATTCTTGTTGATAAGAAGTGTTTAACTTATCTTGCATGGTTCGTAAAGACTGAGTTACTTGCCTTTGATTTTCTTCAGTATAATTGGGCGTTGGCTCAGGAATTACTATATCTACTCTAGCCATTATCTCATACCATCAGGTTGTACATCTGCTCTAAAAGTTCCATATCTCCAATTTTGATCAGTAGATAAATTTTCAACTTTAAGATTAGCAAATCTAGATCTAGCTCTTGTGTCAATTTTTTCAGTAGAGCTTGAAACCGTAAAAGGTCCGAGAGGCGAGGAACTTTCAGTATTTGATGGAAACCTTCTTAAATTTATTGTTATCTGACAATTACCAGTTAGTAATTTAAAATCTGGTATAAATCTTCTCATGCTCATAAAAAACTGACCATCTCCTCCCTGACTTAAATCAAAATCTCCAGATTGTATAAACGCAGGTATTGCAGTTTTATTTCCTTGAAAGTCAACTTGATTAACTCCTGTTTCGTGAGCATAGTAAGTTGTTGCACCATTTATGTTTGTAACTCCTTGTATTGTCGGAAAAGTGGGAACTCCTGTTGAAGAAAATTCAGTAGCATAAGGAACATCAAAAAGATTAGCATCTGCCCAAGTGGTTCTTGCTAAAGACCCAGTTGTCCAAGTGCCACTTTGGTAATTATATGTTACACATCTATCTACAGTAGAACTTCCATTTTTTGGATAAAACCAAGTTATCTCTTCATATAAATGATTTAAACCAGCATAAACAGATTCACCATCACCATAATTAACCCCTAAATTTGAACCTTTAGTAGTAAAAACAAAATCTTCTACTAAACATGGTAAAGCTTTTACCGTTCCATCAAAAACAAAAAAACCTCCAGATTCTCCCATCCAATAAACTGCACCATTAACATATTTCATTGCATGTTGACCAATACAACCACAGTTTGATCCAACTTGTCTTACAGAAAATGTAAAAGGAGGACCAACAAATTGTATTACATAAGCAGCATTATCTGTTAAAACAAAAGTGTAATCTTTACCTTTTATTGCTCCCACAATTTTAGTACCAGAGTCTAATCTAAAAAAACCAGAGGTATTTACGGATGTCGGTGTATAATCAGTTATATCTTCTTGATCTGAAAATCTAATAAACATTTTATCTTGAGTGCTTGGTGTACCTATCGTAGTTTCTGTACCTAACATAAATAAATGTCTGTCTCTATCAGAGACTAATGACATTACAGAAGCAGTAGGTGCATTAGAAATTATTGCAGCTCTAGTAGTTAAAGCGTTGGGATTTGAATTTATTGGATTCCATGAAAAAGATTGTCCATTTTTAATTGTTGCAATAAGTTGCTCACCAAAATTATCTAGTGACCAAGAGGCAGGATCTATTGTTAATGTTTGAGATAATGATTCGATACCCCAACCAGTAAAAACCTCTACTCCCGCACCCGAAGCATGTGCAGATCTTGTACCTGCAGCAGCTCGAGTTATGCCTGTCAGATCATTAGATGAAATTCCTGTATAAGATATAAATTCAGCACCTACTTTGATAGTGCCAGTTGTTGGAAAGTTTAACGTAGAAGCTAAAGTAATTGATGTACCTGTTCCACCAGTTCCTGCAGTGTCGTCTTGAAGTAATCCATTTAAAGTAGAAAAAACTTGTTGTCCACCTCCCCATAATGCTGTGCCCCAACCAAAACCAAAAGTTGAACTTAAACTACCAACTTTAACATATGGATTTACTACTGCAGAGCCACTACCATTTACAGTTGTTCCTGCGGCAGATGCCATAGTAATAGTAAATTCATCACTACCAGGAACAGTAATTACTTGAAAAGTGTTAGTTTCAAAATCTGCTGCGGAATAACCAGCTCCAGTAGGAGGTGTTACTGATGTAAAAGTAAATAGATCTCCAGGTTCTAGGGCGTGTGCAGCTTTATTAACAGTTACAGTAGCAGAAGTATTTACAGTATCAAACGTGCATCCAGTTAGTGCAGTGTCTAGTGGAGTAATATCATAAAATGCTCCTTCATAATACACAACTAAAACTTTGTTTGTCCCTATTGCAGCATATTTTCTTCCATCTAAATCTGCCCATACAAATTGTTCACGTGCCGCACCTACTATGGTGTTATCTAAAATTTCTGCCCATCCACCTATTTTTTCAGGCAAACCATATCTAAATCTTACAAAATCCCCATCAGTCCACTGACCTTCTGCACCAGCAGCAGTTACTTGTTTATTAAAACCTGGACTAATTTGTACATTTGTTAATGGCATATGGGTATTATATCATTAATTTTAATCTTATTAAATACGTTAATCGGAAGGCTTAAAATTTGGATTTTCTTTCTCTTCTTTTTCAATAACATCATCATACTTTTGAAAAAGTAACATTGCTACGTGCATTAGACTTTTAGCAAATGGTCCCATTTCTTTAACAGAGATAGAAAGTTCTTTTTTATCATTTATAATTTTAGCTTCTTGATCAGTAAATTTAATTACTCCATCACCCGTATTTTTATTTTGCATTATTTTCACAATATATCTCCCCGGCACTTACCACAAAGAGGGTCATTTTTTAAATTAGCATATTTTCCATTAGCATCAACAAAGTGTAAAAATAATTGTATTTGATAATCTCCTTTAAAAGGCTCTCTCCAATGTTCATAATCACATCCGTTATATATTAGAATATCACCCTTTTCTAAGTGAATTGCCTTACCATCAAAAAATATGGGCCAGTCAGTTCCATCTGAATCTATAAATAGTGTTGCGGATAATTCACAAGAGGGTCTATCTTTATGTTTTTTTAATATAGCATTGTAGGTATAACATCTCCAAAAGTTGTAAGTATATAATAATTTAATACCAGTAGCCTCTTCAATAATTTTATGTTTATCACTCTGTAAAAAATTAAATAATGGATCTTTGTAAAAAGCAGTATCACCATTATTATTTTGAAGCACATCAAAACTGTTTACATTGTCTTCATGTTTAGATTTTGCATAAGCTCCATAAATTTTTAATTCGTCTTCTGACAAAAAATTTTTTATAACTTTGTATTTAAAATTATTTAGTTTAGCCATGATACTATTGAATACCTACAACCTTTCTTTACATTTTGAACTGCATGAGGATATAAAAAATTAGAAGGAAATATTATTACACGTCCTGATTTTCTAGGAACTTCTAACATTGTTTCATTTGTCCTAGGACATTTAAAAATTACACTGCCTCCCTCATAATCATCATTCAAATATAAAATAATGCTTAATGTTCTATGAAACTTTGTATGATTATCTGTATGAACTTTATAATAATCACCTTCTTCATATTTTAGAGCCGTCATTTCACTCACTTTTGTAATACAAGCATCATATTTATTTTGTAAATCATACTCTCTAACTAAATTAGTAAATCTATTTGCTAAAAAATTAAACCAATGCAAGTTTGTTAAACTATCAGGATCTCTAAATAAATTTTTTGTTGCTGCTGATCTAATTTTTTTCTGCACCCCCCCTACAGTTTCTGCCACATCAAATTTTTGTGTGTTCAACCATTTTATTAAACTACTTATTTGTTCAGGTTTTAAAAAACCGTCATAAACTTTTATAAATTCTTTTACATCCATTTTTTTTTCTTCCAATAAAAATTTTTATAATTATTAAATAATTTTCTTAATATGTTATGTCCAACAGTCCAATTTTTACTTACTCTATCTTCAAATAACAAATCCATTTTCCATTCCTCTCTTTTAAAAGGTATAATCTGAACATAAGGAGTACCTCTTTGAATTGTAGTCTCAAGACTTGGATATTTATCTGAATTAATTACAAAGGGAAAATTTATTTCCATTTCAAACACATCCGTATCTACAATACCAGACATTATTTCAAATCTATCATCTCTGTTATTTAATGGTGCTGTAAATAAACAAGAATATCCTTTAGGTGTTTGAATGTGAAATGGGTTTAATATTTTATAAATAGGAAGATTACTATTTTTTTTTATTTGTGGAGATCCCTCTAATTGTTCTTTGAAATGAATTTCTTTATTCCAATTATTTAAACCTAGTTCGGCTGCATTACCATTTTCCATCGCATATTTAAAAAAAGAGTCATAATTATTTGTTTCATCATTCCAAACATTATGTTTTAAATATAAATCTTGTGGCATTTTTAAGAGATAACCTGATGTCATACTATCTAAAAAAGGCATACATCCTTTAATTGTTTTTTTTTCTTGAGTATGTTCTATTTTTTTAAACCACTCAGGTATGTTAGTTTTTATTGGAACTGGGTAGACACCCTGCAGATAAGTCTCTATTTTTTTAGGTGCAGAAAATTTAATGATATTCATTAACCTTACATATCAAAAATTAAATTTAAAACAATATTTAAATTAATCTAATATTAATATATTTATTATTGTCTATTAAATATCTAAGTGGATCTTTAGTTGGAAATGTTAAATCTCCAATATTAATTGTATTAGCAAAAATTATACTATCATCGATTTCAGATATTTTTGAATGATTTGGCCACTGTTCTTTAAATTGCAAAAGATCGTTTATATAATATTGTAATAATTTTCTAAAATCTTTTTCTTCTGTTACCTCTGGATCATTTATAGGATCTAATGATGTAATTGTACCATCAGCGTTTACTTTACAAATTTTCTTACCAGTATAAAAATTATTATAATCTTCATCTGAACATTCTACAACAGTGTAATGTTCTAAATAAGCTAATGGTCTAGTTTCTACAAATTGTGTTTCATTTAAAAACATACCAACCATACTTGTGTTTGAAATATTATCTTTTTGGAAAAAAACTTTTGCCATAAAAAATTAAATAAATTTAACCTCCTACAACATTTTCAAATATAACTAATCCACCTGCTCCACCTGCTTGACCTGCAGAGCCTGGTGATGAAGGAGAACCTCCTGTTCCGAATCCTCCTCTAGAAGCTGAAGTTGCATTTTGAGGTTGTCCAAAAAGTTGGACATATGCATCTGTTCCTAAAGGTGTATAGTCTTTTATTGAAACTGCAGGACTTGCCACAGAGAATGAACCAGTGTTTCCAGGTTGAGGAGAAGATTGTCCATGCACTCCACCGCCTCCTCCGTTTGCAACTACTTTATTAGTGTCCACAGTCGTAGCACCACCAGCTCCACCAGGATTTTGATTTGGTCCTTGGTTACCGGCCGCACCAGTTGCTACTGGGACAGCATAAGGTGCAGAAACTGGAATTCGAGCTAAACCAGCACCTCCTATACCACCGGGTTGTCCGGGGCCATTTGGATGTGCTCCGCCTCCGCCTCCGCCTCCACCGACAGCGTAAACAAAAATTTTAGTTGCACTAGCATTAGCAGTATAAGTTCCTGTTTGATTTATCCACATAGGAAAAATATTTGAATCTCCTGCTGAGCCAGAGGATGCTGAAGTTATTCTACCTTGTGCATCTACTGTTATAGATGCTGAAGTGTAAGATCCAGCACTTACTGAAGTATTAGCTAATTTATCTGCAGATACAGCGTCATCCGCAATCATATCCGTTGCAATTTGAACCTCACCTACATCTCCTGCAGATGCAGCTCCAATCACTCTATTAGCAGTAGTTGTCTCTTGAATTTTAGCAAAAGTTACAGCATGATCAGCTATTTGAGATGTAGCTATAGTTCCTGAAATATTTGCAGCAGCTACAGTTCCACCTAAAGTATCTAAAGAAATTTCCTTTAAATTAGTTCCATCAGCATAAGCTGCATAAATTTTTGCTTGATCTAATGTAAAACCTGATCCTGATGCTGTTTTAATTGTTAGGTTAGTCGGATTAGTTAAACCTGTAGCATCAAAAATATAAAATTTTTCTATTGAATCAGGCACTGTACAAATTGTACTTGCAGCTATCGATGCAGTAGCAAATTTAATAACTAAATTTCTTGCATTTGATATTGTGCCATCAGTCATTGCTAAAGCTAAAGTTCCACCACTTGAAAGTGTAACTTGTTCAAAACCTGCAACTGCCTGTTGGATTAAATTTAAATTATTATTTGTTTTATCACCCCAAGTACCAGCATTTTCACCGGTTACCATTAGCTCGAGTTTTAAATCTGTTGAATAACTAGATGTCATATAAAATTCTCCTTAAATAATCATATTATATATTTTCTAAGCTGCTAAATCAACCTCTGTCCATGTATTACTTACGCCTAAATTTACTTCTTGCCAAGCTGTTATATTTGGACTTCCTACAGAGGCGGTCATTTGAATACCAGTAACATCGATATTTGCTAAACCAGTTACTGTTACAGATCCTATTGATCCTGCTAATTGTAAACCACTTACACCTATCAATTGACTTGGTATTTCACTATGTTGACCTAGTGATAATGTAGCTGATTGACCAGTTACAGGTTCAGTAGTTGTTTGAGTTAAAGTAAATGTCCCTAAAGTAAAATTTGCTTGAATTCCTGTCACATCAACTGGAGTTTTAAGTCCTGCTACTGTTGTGCCAATTGAGCTAGTTAAAGATCCTGCACTTGTAACCTCTACATTAGCATCGGCATCAAAATCTAAACTACCAATAGTAAAGTCTAGTTGATCCTCTGCTGCAAATACAGTTATGTCTTGATCTATCTTTAATGAGAAACTTCCAAAGGTAGAACTTAGTTGACCAGCACTTGTAACAGAAACTGATACATCAGTTTTTCCAATTGCTGCTCCAATTGAAGAAGTAAGAGTTTGTCCTGTAGCTATAACAGAATAAGCACCACCCCAAGCAAGGTTACCCCAAGTTCTTCTACCCCAACCTATTCCTGTTAATTCAGATTCATCTACGGTAGCAGCACCTATACTAGAAGTTGCAGAGCTACCAGTTACAGGAACACCAATACCTATAGTTGAACTACCCACACCTATAGACATTGTCACTGGGCCTGGATTTTCTATTAGAACAGAAGTTCCACCAACTGATGTACCTTGTGATGATGTTAATTGAATTCCAGTAACATCTACATCTGCGTTAGCAGTGGTTGTGACTGAACCTTGACTTGAAGTTAATGAAAGACCTGACCCACCCCAGTCATTTGAACCCCAGGTAGATTGGCCCCAATATTCAGAGCCTGGCGACTGAACTTGTACTGTAATGTCAGCCACTAGGCTCCTCCTTTAAATTAAGCTAATCTTAATATGGCAGCAGATGTTGTAAATGCAGGAAACTGAATTGTAAATGTTCCAGAAGTTGCAGTTTTATCTCCACCAAAATCTAACACAGCAACTGCATCAGTAGTATTTGAACCACCATCAGTTGTCGTATTATAAATTAATGCTCCTCTTGCAGTTAATGTAACTCCTACAAAAGATAAGTCAGCAAAATCAGTAATTGCTACTGAAGATGAAACTTTTACACCTTGGTTTACTAAAGCTTTTCCACCTGCAGAATATCCTGATGGTGATGAAACTTCGTTACCAGTTGTGTAGTTTGTAGTTGATTTACCTAAACTTGCAGAATTTGTATACATCGCTAATTTATATGTATCAGAAGATGTATCAAAATCATGCTTACCTTGTAATAATTCTTTTTTAAAACTATCACAGATAGCGTTTGTTGTTATAGCCATAATTGTTCTCCTTTAATTAAGGACTTGGAGAATCAACTTTTATTCTAGGAACTCCGTCTGTATATTCTCCTCGTCTTCTTCTACCCATTTGTTGTAGGGCAAAATTTTGTACTTCTTCATTATACTTTGAATTATATAAGTTGTATAGATTGTCAGGCCCTTTTAAAAACCTAAAAGCTTCTGCCAGAACACCATGTAATAACATAGACTCTTGGTAAGTAGATAAAAACGTATTGTTTGTAGAAGTAAAGTTAGGAGCATCTTTTATATAGTTTACTTGAACCGTATCTGCAGTTGGTGGTATTGGAGCTACTAAAATATTAAAGTCATCAAAATTTGCATAGTATTTTGGTGTTCCTTGTCTACCTGACCCATTGAATTCTGAAATAAAACTTATGTCTCTTTTTTCTAAAAAAGTTCTATTACCTGAGGAATCTATATGTTCAACAGATCTAATAATTATTACATCAGATGGTAAAGTTACAGCTCTATTACCCGCAGTAAAATTCGAAGTAACATATTTTCTTAAATCATCATAATCTACCTTTCCTGCAACATCTAATTCTACAGATCTAATAAAATCTTGAATTATAGAATCGGATAAAACAGTGCTATCTACTTCAGTGTAGTTTCTTACTTGTGTTAAAAAATTTGCATGAGTTATAGCCATTATGTGATACTTACCCCCACTTGACCTATGTTTGAAAGAAGTTCTCTTCTTCTGTTTTGTAAAGAAGGATTTGCAGGTTTCATAGCTGAGCTACCTTGTGTTATAAAAGCAAAGTCTCCAGGTAAAGATAAATTTGCAACTCCAACTCTTATTCCTCCAGAATCTGATATTGTTTGATCATTTTCAAATTCTTGGGTTGGTTGTTGAAATTTCATCACTCTAGGATTTTTTAAAGCAATTGCATCAGCTTTGTGATAAGGAGGATCTAATTGTGGATGTTTTGGCTCAAATTCAGAAATGTGAACTAATGAGCCGTTCCACTCTTTGACCATTTCTCTGTAAGGATATTCCATACCTGATCTATCAGAAATTGCTTTTGATCTTTTACCAGTTGCGAAAGACATTACACCCCATCTCCAAAATATGTTTGAGGAGAAATATAAACAGATGCTCTTTGACCATCTTCATTTAATGCTCTTAATAATTCATCCTCATAAAGTTGTTTTAATAATTGAATTCTATCAGGTGCTTTTTTTATAGATAAATAATATGCAAGGCCTGAGCACATGCATGGTAAAAATCT
>MDSZ01239825.1_pt1 | contig 18307 bp, 13 predicted proteins | sample 811201 | NCBI WGS metagenome assembly MDSZ01 (sample SAMN05326647, study PRJNA326480) | marine metagenome | isolation source: seawater | place: Indian Ocean: North | collected 2010
TTAAGCTTGAAATATTTAATAGGCTTGGCCAAAGAGTGTTTTATTCTTCAGATATTTACAATAAATGGGACGGGACATTTAAAGGCAAAAAACTACCCCCTCAGGTTTTTGATTTTTATTTTGACTCAAAATGCGTCGGCGGAAAAACATTATTTTATAAAGGAAACATAACACTTATAAGATGAAAAATGCCTCTTTCATAGTGTTAGTTTTATTTTTGGGTCGTTTACAAGCTCAAGACACTCACTTCTCTCAATTTGAACAAACAAAATCGTTATTAAATCCTGCTCTGATTTCGTATCAGCCTGAGGATTATCTTTTTCAACTTCAGAGGAGGTCTCAATGGCAGAGCGTTACCACGCCTTTTAATACACTTACAATGTCTTTTAGTGCTAAAAATGTTTTTAATGGGCTTTCTGCAGGCACAACATTTTTAGATGATATTGCTGGAGACTCTCATTTTTCCACAAAAGGCTTAATTTTTTCTTTAGCTAATCCGGTGTTTACCGTACAAGATAACATAGTCACCATGGGAATACAAACCTCTTTTTATGAACGATCAATTAATTACGATGAGTTGTTTTTTTTAGAAACAGAGTATTTTGAAATTTCAAAAATTAATTTTTTTGACATTGGCCTGGGCCTATCAAGTCACAAAGTTTTTGCTAAAAAGTCAGCTTTGTTATTAGGGCTTTCTATCTATCATTTAAACAGGCCCAGACAAACACTTTCGCAAGGCGCTCATGCATTATTATCACCGAAATACATATTTCATTCTAGATATTATATGAGTTTAAATCCTAAAATTGATTTGTCCCCGAAGATTTATTTTTCATCACAAAGCACGGATATGGAATTAATTATAGGCAGTGGTTTTTCATACGAACTAACGAATGATATTAACCTGCGATCTGGCTTGTACAGCAGGCTAAATGATGCAATTTTTGCAACTTTTGGCATGCAAAAATCAAATTTTGACGTAATGGTGTCATATGACATGAACACTTCTACATTAGCAAGCGCCTCAAATTATATCGGAGCATTTGAGTTTTCAATCAGTTATAGTTGGAGCGTTGATAGAGATAACAAAGAATTAAAAAACAATATTGTTTGCCCTAAATATTTATAATGAAAAAGATTCTATTTTTATCCCTGATACCAGCTTTTGTTTTGTCACAAGGTGTTTTGATACAACCATTATCACACGCGATCAATACTAATAATGCCGAGATAAATTTCGTACAGATAAATGATACAATAGCATTTTTTACAATGATAAAAACAGAAAAAACTAAACTAGAATCTAAGATTTATTCTGTGGCGTTTAAGAATAAAGTTTGGCAGGAAAAGGAGCTTTCTATCTTTAATTTTGATAATTTCAACACTTCTAATATATGTTTTTCTGATCGCTACAGAATATTTTTGACTCTTTGCGAAAAAGACTTTTTGTCTTGTAGAACAGTTTACGTAAAAAAAGGTAGCCAGCCACATTTTAATGAAATACCGTATTTTTTTTCTGACTCATGCTTAACCACTCAGCCTTTTATTGCTCAACATAATTTGCAAACAGTTTTTTATTTTGTTTCAGATCGAAAAGGCGGCTTTGGCGGCTTAGACATATGGCTTTCAGTAGTTGATAGTAACGGAAATTTTGGGTATCCAATAAATGCAGGAAATAAAATAAACTCAGCTGCCGATGAGATTACTCCGTTTTACAACAACCATGAGGGCAAAATTTATTTTTCATCTAACCGAGCGGAAGGCCTTGGAGGGTTTGATATTTATTCTTCGAAAGGAAAGCTAAACCTTTGGGAGACACCAACAAACATAATTGAATTAAACAGCAAAAAAGACGAGCTCTATTTAAATTTTTTTAATAAAAATGAGGGTTATTTTTCGTCTAATAGAAAGGGGGCAAAATTCCATAATACAGAATATTGTTGTAATGATGTTTTTTCTTTTGCTTATTTGACAGATCCTGTAGACACCAATATTACCTATAGCGATTCTTACGATTGTTTGCCTATAAAATTGTATTTTCACAATGACGAGCCAGACTCTAAAACTAATAATCAAATAACAACAACAAGTTACAAAGACTCATATGTCTCATATTTTCTAAAGCAACCTGAATATGAGGCATACAACCCAGAATTGTCGAATTTTTTTGAAAATATTTTAAAAATACAATTTAACAACCTTAACAACGCTTTAGAGAGATTAATTGTTGAATTAGCATCAGGTAAAAAGCTGGAAATTCAAATAAAGGGGCACTCTAGTCCTTTGCATGACTCAGAGTATAATAAGATCCTTTCTCAGAGAAGGATTGCGAGCGTAATTAATTATCTTATGCAGTTTAAAAACGGGGCGCTAAAAAATTATGCTGACTCTGGAGCGCTAATTATACAGGAGCTTTCTTACGGAGAGGACCGCGCTTCAAAATATGTTAGTGATGATCCAGGGCAAAAAAACAAATCAATATATAGTATTGATGCCATGAACGAAAGAAAGGTTGAAATAGTTGATATAATTTTAAAGCAGTAAAACACTACATAACTCAATTATAAATCCAAGTAAGAACCCAAGATATATTTGAGGTTTGTCGTGCGCTTTTTGTTTTAGCCTTGCCATTGCAAGCATTCCGCTTAAAAAGACAAATAACATGACTGCCTCAGCACCACCCCCAAATAAGCCGTTTAATGCGACTATAATTCCAGTTGCACCTCCAATTGCCAACATATGAAGACTTATTTTCCACCATAGAGAAATTATTGAAGCAAACATTAGAATAACAATGGACCCTATGATTTCAGACTTTAATATGGGCGCAAATAGCAGTACTTCTTCAAGCTTATAATAGGCAAGGACCGCGAATATTGCCGCCATAAAAAGAGGCAAAGGCCTTTCTTTAGCGCCCATCATTTCCAATGAATAAACATGTTTTATTCGAATTAAAAATAAAACGCTAATTAAAGGCAAAAAAATTGTGTAAAAAGCTAAAATTAAATATATAAAAAGCAATTGGCTTTCTAGCAAAAAACTAATGCTAGGGATTAATTTTATACTTGTATAAAAAGCTATAAACGGCATGAAAAGAGGGTGCAGTATTATGGACAAGGCTTTATAGATGTTCATTATAACTCTCTTCGTAATTTCGCCTTTGCTATTCCTAGCTGTTCTCTATATTTAGAAACGGTTCTCCTTGAAATGTGATAGTCTTCTTTTCCTAAAAGCTCTGCTAGCTTTTCGTCTGTAAACGGATCTGACTTGTCTTCATTTAAGATGAGTTTTTGAAGCCCACTCTTAATTTCTTTTGTAGAAATAAGCTCTCCATTGTCTTTCCTGTAGGCGTCCGAAAAAAGTTCTTTAACTTTAAATGTTCCGAAATGAGTTTCAACAAACTTTGCGTTACTTACTCTAGAAATAGTGGAGATATCCATATTAACAACCTCTGCAATATCAGCGAGCCTCATTGGCTTTAAATCCTTTTCGTCCCCACTAATGAAGTAATCGTTTTGCAATTCGATAATTGCCTCCATTACAAGCTTTAAGGTTCCTTCACGCTTTTTCATAGAGTCTTTAAACCAACGTGCTTTTTCTATTTTTTTTTGCAGGAATTCTTTTGTTTTTTTATCAGTAGTTTCTAGCAATAAGTTAGAATAATAGTTGTTTATTTTTAATTTTTTTGCCCCCCCTCTATTTAGTTGTAATCGGAGTTCATTATTGCTGTAGGTTATTGTAAAATCTGGATATATATATTGAGAAGCGGTTGTGTTTTTTGAAAAACCTGTTGAGGGGATTGGCGTTAGCCGCTCAACTAGCGAATATATAGATTTCAATTTTTTCTGACTAATATTAAGATCCTTTATTAATAGCTCAAAGTTTTTGTTACTAAATTGCGTATAATACTCTGAAATTATTTGTTGTGCAATTTTTTCTTGGGGATGAAGTCGTTTTAGTTGTATTAAGAGGCAATTTTGCAAATTTTTTGCCCCGACTCCACAAGGCGCTAAGTTTTGTAAAGTTTTTAACGCATTGTTTAGTTCAGCCTCAGATGCTTCTAGGTTATTGTTTACTAACAAATCACTACTGATTGAGTACAGGTCCCTGGTTAAAAAACCACTCTCGTCAAGGCTGTTAATAAGGTATTTAACCAGAAAAAGATCCTTGTCATTTAAGTTAAGATCAATAAGTTGTTTTACCAGATTCTCTTCTAAACTTTCTGAAACATCTGCTATTTGGGCATGCTCAGTATTTCTTGTATTATATATATAGCCTTGGTACGGAGTGGATTCTTCCACAACATCCTCTTCAAGTGACGGGTTTTCTTCAAGCTCTTTTTCTACTCTTTTTTCTAATGACACAACGGGTATTTGTAGAAGATCTAGAAACTGAATCTGCAGAGGACTAAGGTTTTGATATTGTTTTTGCTCTAATCGTTGTTTAGTCATTAAAATTCTGCATTTTTTGGGGTTCTTGGAAATGGTATAACATCGCGAATATTTTTCATTCCAGTTACAAACATTACGAGTCTTTCAAAACCTAAGCCAAAACCTGCGTGCTTACATGTTCCAAACTTTCGAGTTTCTAAATACCACCACAAATCAGTTTTACTAATATGCATTTCATCCATTCGGGACTTTAGCTTTTCAAGCCTCTCTTCTCTTTGCGAACCACCTATAATCTCACCAATTCTGGGAAATAAAATGTCCATTGCACCAACGGTTTTATTATCATCATTCATCCTCATATAAAATGCTTTTATATTTTTTGGGTAGTCTGTTATTATTATAGGCTTTTTAAACTTTTTCTCTACTAAATATCTCTCATGCTCAGATTGAAGGTCTGAGCCAAACCCTTCAATTACATATTTAAATTTTCTCTTTTTGTTAGGCTTAGATTTTTTTAATGTTTCAATCGCTTCTTCATATGTAATGCACTTAAAATTGTTTTCTAAGACAAATTTAAGTCCCTCAATTAGTCCCATTGATGACCTTAATTCTTTTTTTAATTTTTGCTCTTCTTCAGCCATTTTTGTATCTAAGAACTTTAAATCTTCATAATTGTTTTTAATACAGTAATCAATACAATATTTAAGAAACTTTTCAGCTAGAGTTATAATGTCTGTTAGGCTTGCGAAAGCAACCTCAGGCTCAATCATCCAAAACTCTGAAAGGTGCCTAGAAGTATTAGAGTTTTCTGCTCTAAACGTGGGGCCAAACGTATAAACCTTTCCTAGTCCTAAAGCCCCTAGCTCTGCTTCTAATTGTCCAGAAACGGTTAGATTAGTTTTTACCCCAAAAAAATCTTGTTTAAAGTCAACGTTTTTATTATTGTCTTTTGGCAATTTTTCCAAATCAAGACTTGTTACTTGGAACATTTCGCCAGCGCCCTCAGCATCTGCTGATGTAATAATTGGAGTGTGCAAATTAAAAAACCCATTATCATTAAAGAATTTATGTACAGCAAAAGTAAGAGCGTGTCTTATTCTAAAAACAGATGCAAACGTGTTAGTTCTAAACCTTAAATGGGCCTTCTCTCTTAAAAAATCTAAAGAATGTTTTTTTGGCTGTAAAGGATACTCTTGCGGATTAGCAGCACCCAAAACAGTTATTTTGCTGGCCACAACCTCTACAGCTTGTCCGCTTCCTTTTGAGGAAACTAAAGTGCCTTTTACGCGAATAGCAGAGCCTGTTGTAATCTCTTTCAATAGTTTATCGGTGAATTCTGGTCCTTCTGCAACCACCTGTATGTTGTTAATAGTTGACCCATCATTTAACGCAATAAATGAAACAGCCTTACTGCCTCTTTTGGTTTTAACCCAACCGCTTAGAACAATATCTTTGCTAAATTTTTTTGCATTAAGAATTTCTTTTATAGTCATAGATAATCAGATGTTTTACTGAATAAGGCAAAGATATATAAAGTTGCTAACACTATAGTTATTAACCAACTTGAGATATCATTTGGCTTTTTAATATATCGTGTACAGCTTCTATAATAGCAACCGAATCATAATTGCAGTCCCGCCACAATTCTTTTTGAGTGCCATGATTTATAAATTTGTCCGGAATTCCAAGTCGTTTTACTGTATTTTGATATTTGTTGTCGGCAATAAATTCTAGTATTGCGGACCCAAAGCCTCCCTGTAAGCAACCATCTTCTATTGTAATTATAGCCCTAAATTTTCTACAGATCTTGTGTAACAACTTTTTATCAAGAGGCTTAACAAAACGCATATCATAATGCGCAATATTCAGCCCTTCTTTAGAAAAAGTTTCTTCTGCCGTTACTACAAAGTTGCCGGGGTGACCAATTGATAATATTGCGATATCTTCGCCAGACTTTATTTTTCTTCCTGTGCCAACTTCTATTTCTGTTAGCTGGGTTTTCCAATTTATCATAACACCTGCCCCTCTAGGATACCTTATTGAAAAAGGCCCTTGATTTGGCAGTTGGGCTGTATACATTAGGTTACGCAATTCTTCTTCATTCATTGGAGCGGAAACAACCATATTAGGCACACATCTAAAGTATGCAATATCAAAAGCTCCGTGATGGGTAGCACCATCAGCGCCAACAAGTCCTCCTCTGTCAAGACAAAAAACAACATTTAAATTTTGTAATGCAACATCATGTATAACCTGATCATATGATCGCTGCATAAATGTAGAGTATATATTACAAAAAGGCACTTTTCCTTGTGTTGCCATGCCGGCAGAGAATGTTACAGCATGTTGTTCTGCAATTCCCACATCATAGGTTCTGTCTGGCATTTCGGCCATCATTTTATTTAAGCTACTACCCGATAGCATGGCAGGAGTTATACCAACAATATTTTTATTCTTTTTAGCAAGTTCAATTATTGTTTCTCCGAATACATCTTGATATTTTGGAGGTGTCTTTTTTTGCGTTCCTTTAATTATTTCGCCTGTTTCTTTGTTAAAAACTCCAGGCGCGTGCCATTTAGTAGAGTCTCCTTTTTCTGCGGGCTTAAAACCCTTCCCTTTTTTAGTTATGCAGTGTAGTATTTTTGGTCCTGGAATTTCTTTTAAATCTTTTAAGACTTCTGCTAAGTGCTTTACATCATGGCCGTCTATAGGACCAAAATATCTAAAATTTAGTGATTCAAAATAATTGCTTTCACCAAGAATAGTACTTTTAACAGCCCCTTCAATTTTTTTGGCAATGTATTGTGGATTAGGGCCAAACCGACTAATCTTTCCAAGGATTTTCCAGATTTTATTTCTAGCCCTGTTATAAGTTTTAGACGTGGAAATATCGGTAAGATATTCTTTTAGGGCCCCAACAGCAGGGTCAATTGACATACAGTTGTCATTAAGTATAACAAGTATATTAGTATTTTCCGCGCCAGCATGATTTAGCCCCTCAAACGCCATGCCCGCAGTCATTGAGCCATCCCCAATTACCGCAATATGCTGTTTGTCTTCTCCTTTGCTTTTTGATGCAACAGCCATGCCTAGCGCTGCAGAAATAGAAGTAGAAGCGTGCCCAACCCCAAAAGTGTCATAAACACTTTCAGTTCTTTTAGGAAATCCGCTTAATCCATTTTTAATTCTATTAGTTGCGAACTGATTTTTCCTTCCAGTTAAGATTTTGTGCCCGTAGGCTTGATGCCCAACATCCCAAACTAATTGGTCTTTAGGCGTTTCAAAAATGTAGTGTAATGCTACTGTTAGCTCCACGACGCCTAGACTTGCCCCAAAATGACCGCCTTTTTCAGAAACTATATCAATAATGTATTGCCTAATCTCTTTACAAACTTGCTCTAATTGGTTTGGCTTAAGCTTTCGTAATTCATCAGGACTGTTTATATTTCGCAATAGCTCTCCCTGTAGATATGTTTTGTTTTTTTTCATATTATATAGTACAAAGATATAAAATCTTTAGTCAACTATCAGAACAAATTCGTTAACAAGTTACCGTTAATAATTGGATAATTTAATTGTTTTTTTAAAACTAGCTTTTATCAATTTTGCTTTATGAAAAACAGAATATTAATTAATGTTGTTTTTTTGATGTCATTTATATTGTCTTTGCAAGCTTTTGGAGAAACCTTCTTAGTTCAAAACAATAAAGGTAATAATGTCTCTGAGTCCCAAAATATTTATGAGAAAAGACTTAGAGTTTTAGATGATAGAACCCCAATGGACTTAGCACACAACGACAAAGTACAGCCATTTATCAATAGTTATCTAGGTAAAAATAAGGCTTTAATTTCTAGAATGCAAGGGCAAAAAGAGTTGTATTTTCCTTTATTTGAACAGGAGTTAGATAAATACGGACTCCCCTTAGAGATTAAATATTTAGCTATAGTAGAGTCTGCATTAAACCCAAAAGCAAAATCAAGCTCTGGAGCTACGGGCCTTTGGCAGTTTATGTATTTAACAGGTAAGGAGTTAGGGCTGGAAGTAACATCTTACATAGATGACAGACAAGACCCTTTAAAATCCACACAAGCTGCTTGTGAGTATTTTGTAAAATTGTATAATATGTTTGGAGACTGGAATTTGGTTTTAGCAGCATACAATGGTGGCCCAGGCTATTTACAAAGAAAAATTCATGAAGTAGGGTCGTATAATTTTTGGGATTTATATCCTCACCTTAGAAAAGAAACAAGAAATTATGTGCCAACTTTTATCGCTGTAAACTATGTGATGAATTATGCTGCTGAGCACAATATATTTGCCGAGCCGTCTAATATTAGTGCTTATAATATAGATACTCTAAAAATAAAAAAACAAGTTGATGCAACTACCCTTTGCAAGATTTTGTGTCTTAACAAGCAAACAATAAACTATCTTAATCCTTCTTATAAGAGCGAAGTTTTTCCCCAAAATTCCACTTTGATTTTACCGTCAGAATCTGTACAAGATTTTTTGTTTAATGAGCAGGCTAATTATTTATTTATTGAAGCTGTTGATAACAAACAAATTTTAATTGATGAGGAAAGAATAGTTTATCAAGTTGTTAAAGGTGACTATTTAGGAAGGATAGCAAAGTTTTATGGTGTTAGAATATCAGAGCTTAAAAAGTGGAACGATCTAACAGAAACACATTTGGCCATAGGTGATCAATTGGTGGTTTACGTTAAAAAAAACAATCATGATATTGTTTCAACATCTAGTGATGAAAAAAATGAATATATAGTACAACCAGGCGATACACTGTGGGAGATAGCAAAAAAACACAAGGGAGTAAGTATTTGGAAGATTAAGTCGCTAAATAATTTAGATAGCGATAACATTCGACCAGGAACTAAAATTATTTTGCCTACAAGCTAATGAGAAATTTTATTTTCTTTTTAGTTTGTGTAAGCTGTGTAGACCAAAACAAAATGCTTCCACCTTCTACTGGAGAGAGCTCGGAGGTTATATTTGTTGCTAATGATCTTTTGTGGAAAAGTTCTTTAGAAAGCGTGGCAAAAAGTGTTTTTAGCACCCCAATAAAAGGAGTTAACCAAGTCGAACCATTATTTAAGGTCTTTCAAGTAAACCATAACGAATTCAAATCAATATTAAAAACACATAAAAATATTATAATAATTTCGGAAGGGTTGTCACCGTTTAGTCAAAATGACAGGTGGGCTTTAGGTCAATTTGTTGCACAATTAAAATGGAGCAATAATTCAGATGTTTTTTTTAATGAACTACTAAAATTAAGAGAAATTATTATTTTAGAAGAGCTAACTTCGATCCGAAATGATTTAAAAAAAACATCTAACAAGCTTGCTGAAAAGAAGTTGTTAAATGATTTCAAGGTTGAGAGTGTTGTTCCAAAAGAGTATAAGTTAATAGAAAGCACAAAAAGTTTTTTTTGGGCAACCTATAATCCTCAAAAATCTGATCAAATTAAACATTTACTTATATTTACATTTGAGCAGAAAAACAATGATTTGAATTCAGAAGTTCTTTATAGAACAGACAGTATATTTGAGAGGTATTTGAGAGGTGAAAGACAAGAAAGCTATGTTCAAATTGAGAAGGCCTACCCACCGTATTATCACAACAGTGTTTACCGAGGTCTTTGGAGGTTAGAAGAGGGGTTTATGGGAGGCCCCTTCATAATAAAAACTTATTTGATAGACAATAAAGTAATTGTCAAGATAGGCCTTGTATTTGATCCTCAAAACTCAAAAAGAAAATATATTAAAGAGTTCGAGGCTATTTTATGATTAAACTACCTTTTTTACTTGTGAGACCTGTTTTAATTTCGATTATATAATATCCTTTTTTTAATTTTGCTACACTAATTTCTTTTGATGATGTACTCATAACCTTTTTACCGGTGAGGCTGTATATATTAGCGGAGAATTTATTAGCATTTGTATTAATTGTTATTTTCTCCTTTGCGGGGTTAGGATAAATAAGCTGTGTAGTATTTTTATAATCAGGGTCAATACTTGTAGACAATGTTTGTAGTGGGCTCGTCCAAACACCCCTTCCGTATGTCGCCGCGCTAATCGTCCCCTCTCCATAATGAATTTCTAATTCATTTACAATTACGTTAGGCAGCCCATTGTTGTAGGGCTCCCATTCAGACATTGAGTTGTTTTTGTGATATACGCCAATGTCTGTCCCAATATATAAATCATCATTAGCCCCGCCCTGGTAGACGATGCAGTTTACCGGCAGACCAGGAAGGTTGTTTCCAGAAATATTAAACCAGCTATCGCCCGCATCATTTGTTTCATAAACTTTGTGGACACTATTATAATCTGAAAAGGTTACCCAGGCCCTGTCCGCATTATCGTTAGAAACTACAATGTCAGTAATATTATAATTTGGAAGCCCAGGTTTTATATAGGTCCAATTTTGACCCGCGTCTTTCGTCACTTTTATTCTACTATAGGAGGCAACATAAATATAATCTTCATCTGAAGGCGCTAACGCAATTGATCGAATTGCTTGGCCATTACTTACGTTATATGAGACAGAATCCCATATTCCTCCGGCTGTCGTAGATCGGTATACTTCATCATAACCGATTACTATTAAGTTGTTATTTATCGGGTGTATTGCATACGGGGTGTTCCAAGCGCCTTCATAACTTACAGGTTTAATGTTGTCCCAGTCGTTACCCCCGTTGTATGACTTTCTTAAGCCGCCATATTGATATTCTGCATATATTATGTTGTCATCATAAATATCAATAGCGCACTCCATGCCGTCCCCACCCATTATAGCATTCCACGTTGTGTTTGTAAGCATTTCGGTTCCATTATCTTGCGCCCCCGCAACAATCCTAGATGGGTTTGATTGCGACAAACCTAAGTTGTAAAATTGGGATATTTCTAACCCATCAGAAATATCAACCCAGCTGTTAAGGGAGCTCATATATTTATATAGCCCTCCATCATTTCCAGCATATGCTACGTGTGTGTGAGGGTTAAACTCAAGAGCATGTTGATCTACATGCATGTAGGAGTAGTTGCTTCCGTTCCCACTGCTACCATCAACGTCCCAAGTCGCACCTCCATCATCTGATCTCCAGAGGTTTATCCCTCCCACATATACCAAATTTTCATTATTTGTAGACACGCCTAAGCTAAGATCGTACCAAGCCTGACCTCCACTACTGCTCCCGTCCGTATCTCTTCCCAAAATGTTCGGGCTGTTTGACTGCATCATCCAACTATCTCCAGCATCAGAAGATTTGTAAAGCGCATTAAAGCTATGGTCTGATGCTGAAAAAAGAGCATACACTACATTAGGGTTTGCAGGGGTTACGCATATTAGTGGCCTATATCGGACCCCACTCATTCCATTGTCAATAACAGACCAATTAATCCCCCCATCGTTAGAACGATAGACGCTAGAGCCTCCGCTTGACTGCTTTGCAGCAAAAAGCACGCTAGGATTGTCAGGCTTAAACTCAATATCTCTCCATCTTCCTACGGGACCAACAGATTGCCATGTTTGGCCCGCGTCGGCACTAACTAATATGTTTGAGTTTGTTACAGCATAAAGGCTGTCTGTAAACCTTGGGTTAATAATTAGCTTATTTACTGTCTGAGTTTGATTGATACTATAACTTAACCCCGTAGTAACCCAAGTAGATCCACCATCAGTTGATTTTAAAATCCCAATACTATATGTGTCGGTTGCATACGAATCTCCAGTTACAATATACATAACTTGACTATTATATGGATCTATAGCAATATGCGAGACACCTATAACTGGTAGATTATCTGTGTTTGTGTCCCAATTGCTTCCGCCATCGATTGACTTCCATAGCCCCCCTGCAGGAGAGCCAATCCAAATAGTATTGTGGTCTATAGGATCGAAAGCAATACAGTTTACCCTTCCGTTTCCTCTTTTTTTACCATTTGAAAGTATTATAGGCGTATTAATTGGCCCCATTGCTTTCCAATTAGAATTAGAGTGTGTTTTGTTATTGTTTAGTTCTTTTTTCCATTCGTTATATAAAGCGTTTGGCTTAAAAACAGTGTTTTTGGTGATTCTTTTAGTGATAAAATCTAGCTCTCTAGCATAGGGCTTATAACCGTTTCCTTTTATATAAGGATAGGCTTTCCTATATTTTTCAAAATGCTCAAATTTTTCATGCGCAGTGGCGGTCTTATTTTTTTTGATTAACTCATCTTCCCAAATTTGTGCATATAGAAATGTCCAGCAGAAAGTTAAAATTAGCAATGTGTTAAGTTTTTTCATGTTGGTAAAGATACTAAATGTTATTATTATAATGGCTTTAAAAAGAAGTGCGCAAGCTTACAATAAAATTTCTCCCGCCAGCACTCAGGCTAGAGCTAAAAACTTTATAGTGGACATCAAGCATGTTTTTTACGCCGAGCATAAGCGTAAGATTATTGTCAATTTTATTAGAATATATTAGGTTTAGGGTATACCAGTAAGGGTTACCATCTTGAGTTGCCTCTGAAAAGTTATCTATTCCAGCGTCATCATATTCATCTGCTCGTTTCCATGCATTGTAATCTGTATAAAAGTCAAATATATGGTCATATAATTTGTAATTAATTCCGAGCTTTGAATTAAATGGAGGAATTCTTGCGAGAGGTTTGTTCTCACTTGTACTTCCTTTTAGATAATTACAATTAGCTATTATTAAAAAGCGACTGTTAACAGCAATAGTGCTAGAACAGCTCAAACCGCGGATATTTGCCGCACTAATATTTTTGTTCATTTGAATGCGCATCATTTCCCCGTCATAGATCATGCTATCAACCCCATTAAGTACCGCATACTCTCTGCTAATCGCGTTATAGATTTTAGTTTTAAACAGCTCTATTTTTAATTTTACGAATTCTGAGGAAATATTGAGCGAGGCCTCTAAGTTTTTTGAGTATTCAGGTTCTAGCGCTGGGTTTGGAACCACAACGTTCTCACCATCTTTAGAGAATATTTTACCAACATCGTCTATGTTTGGGTTTCTGAAGCCATCATAATATGAAAGGCTTAATGTAGAAGTTTTAATTTTATATGACAACAATATAGACTTAACAAAAGACACGTTGTTGTTTTTTATTGTGTCAAAATCTAAAAAAGGATTATTAAATTTTGCAATAAGCCTTTCTTTGTTTAGTCTGGCACCAATTAAGAGGTTAAAATCTTTATAGATGTTAAAAGCCACCTGGCCATACCCAAAAACATCTTGAATTGCACTTCCTTTTTCAGGATACCTTGTTGAGTTGTAAAAAGTGCTTTCACCATCACTTAGATAAGCACTAGAATTAACGTTTTGATGCCTTGCCCCTACACCATATATTATTTTGGTTTTGTCAATATTTTTGTTTAGATCTATATTAGCATCATACAAATTGACGCGTTCTTTTCTGTTGTTTAACAGCTCATCTTCTGTAGCCTGCACATGCCGGGATTCTTTTATGCTTTGAAGGGCTAACAAAAATTTTATATTGTCAAAAGCAATGGTTTTGTTTTTCGAGACATAATTTATGCTTTGTAAAAACCTAATTTGAGGGCCATAATACCATTGATTATATTTTTGCACTCCATTTTTTATATCATTCATTTTATCAAAACGATAGATGTTTGATGATGTTGAGTATTGCGTGTTTACAGCAATACTGTTTAAAGTATTAATTTTGTATTTGCTTTTATGAATAAAATCAGCCTGTTCATATTTAGTATATGGCTGCTCATTATTTTTTGATAACTCCCTCCCCCATTCGTTATAGCCATGCATTCTATTGCTTCCCATGGTTAAGTTCCCAGCCGACTTAAGACTAAATCCAGACATGTGAGACAGCTTATTTTTATGATAAAATGCCTGCATATTAGTAGTTACAGTATTGCTATTACTTTCAAATTGCTGGTGTAATAAAAGTTTATTTATATTAGATGGGTTTTGTGTATAAAAAATCAGAGCCCCACCCATTGACCCGTTGCCATATGCAACTGAAGCGGGCCCTGAAATTAAGCTTACAGACTCAATAAAAAAAGGGTTTATTGTGGCAGAGCTTTGTAAGTGGCCGCTTCTATAAATTGCGTTGTTCATTGGGATCTCATCTACTACCAACAGTAATCTATTTGCTTCCATACCCCTGTAATTTGGGCTCCCTCCGCCAGCCTGATTTTCTTGAACCGTCACTTGAGAAGCGCTTGCAAGTAAATTTCCGATAGATGATTCAAGTAGTTTTAAACCAGAAGGCCGTATTGTAAAAATAGTATTACTTCTTGGTAGTGGAATTTTTGTCACCTCATTTAGAATGATAGTTGGCAGAACATTTTGCTTTTGGCTTAAATAGATAGTTTTTTGGATGTTTTCTTTTGCGATTTTTTTAGTTTTATAATTTAAGTGTGATATTTGTATAATATTGTTTTTTTTAAAAACAGTGATGTTTGCCTCTCCATTGACATTGCTTGAAACACCGATTTTTTCAAATATTAAATTAGCATTTTCAATTGGACTTTTTAGCAGTGAGTCTCGAATTGTTATTGTTTGACCATTTAAGACATTTATTAAAAACATAAGAAAAATTAGAAATGGCAACCTCATTTTCTCAGTGACTCAATTATTAAGTGCGATGTAATGCCATCAAGATTGTAGTGCTGCAACTTATAGTAGAGGAACAACACTCTCAGCAACGCCGACCTTTCATCTTGTGTTAGAGACAATTTTTTTTTATTAATTAATGCCTTTAAATAAGTTGATTTTTGCCCTCCAAGGGTTAAGTTGGAATCATTTTTTTCAACGAAACATCCGTTTTCTAAGTTGAAAAATGGTTTGTTTATTTCTGTTGTTGATGGGTAAAAACCAAGGTACGCCGATAATTCAAGTAAATATTTTAGTGGAAAGTTTTTATCTATGCGTTCGGCTAGAAATAAATATTCAGTTGTTTTCCATAAAAAATCAAACAAGGCTTTATTTTGATCATTTTCTTGTAACACCCTTGAGTTTATCTCTGCAATAAAGAAGGCAATAAAATTTCTTTTTACCAACCCATTCGTTAGTCTAGAGCTTTTATATATACTAATATCCTCTAGGTATTGAAGTGATTTTTTTTCGCTAAACACCCCGTTTATATTTAAGGCTGTAAGCGGCTCAAAATAGCTCAATTTTCTTTTAGATTTTTTTGATCGAGCCCCCTTGATTATAAAAGATTGAAGGCCTTTTTCTTCAGTAAAAAGCCTGCTAATTATTGAGCTTTCCCCGTGCTTTATGTATGTTAGTGCAATAGCTCTGCTTTTATATTTCATTTTAGTGAATAAAAAGTATTTTACCTACAACTTTTTCGGACCCGTTAGTATTTGTGCTTAAAACTAGGTAGACGCCTGTTGCGGCTCTTTTTCCATTTTTATTTTTTCCATCCCAAATCGCCCGACCTCCATTAGCAGTTGTTTCAAAAATTAATCCTCCAGAAATATCAGTTATTTTAACATTTGCATTAGCGGTTAACCCATCGATAGCAATGAGACCCCTATAGTTGCTTTCAACAGGAGAAGGAAATATTTTAATTTTGTCTTGAAAACTAGCACCTTCTGTAGCGTCTGCTCTGTAAGATACAAGCCCCTTGTCAGTTCCTATAAAAACCTCTCCATTATCATGGTTTATTGCAATATCTACAATGTTATTTGAAAACAACGGGCTATTGTTTTTTGTAAAATGCAACACTTCCTCTTCTCCGTTTTCTGAGATTAAAAAAACACCAGATTTTTCAGTGCCTATCCACTTTCTGTTCGCCCCATCAATTGTTATACATTTTATTTTTTCTTCATTTAGCAGGTACTGTCCGTAATCTCCTTCTGTTATTAATACTTGTTGTGAATCAAAATTATCGCCAGAAAACACGTTTTCTGGATTATAAAAAATTGCAATGCCTTGATCTGTCCCTACCCAAATTTTACCGTCTAAATCTTCTGCTAAACTATAGGTTTGCAAAGAAGGCAGCTTGCCAGAGCCGATGTTGGTATTTATTATTTTGTATTGATCATCACTAGCATCTTCGGGAGTGTTATTTTCAGTAAAAACAACCAGCCCGTTTCCTCTAGCTAAAACCCCCCATTTTTGATCATTTTTATCAACTAATAGGTCGTCAAAAAACAGATCTACTTGGCTGCGATTTATGCTATATGAATACCAGTTGTTGTTTTGTGTTTTTACAACTATCGGGTGGTTTACTTCGGAGCTTAAGGCCCACAAATTTCCTTTTGAATCGAATTTTAGATCGGATATTCGAATTCTATTGTTTGAGTACCAACAGGTGTCAAGCGCACCATTGGTATTAGCAAATCCGTGCTTTATTACTAATTCTCCATTTCTTATTTCGGGAATTCCGTGATACCACGATGCATAATATTCTACACCGTTAAGCACGGCCACTTCAAGGATATCTCTTGCATTTCCAAGTTTGTAACGATCATAATTTGTCCATTCGTCATAAGAGTTTTTTATTGATACCCCATCATTAATTAAAGAGTTGATCCCAAAGTTTGCATGCCCACCGTGGCACATGTAGAGCTTGTTTTCTACGTGTTCTAGGCTATAGATTTCGTTCCTAACGGGCCCCTCTGGAATATAGCTCTCTTCGTATTCATAGTTTATGAACTTAAGCAGCCCGCTTATAGAATCTGCCACCCACAAATTCTCTTCACTGTCAACATATGCATATTTTATGTTTTTGAATTTACTATGAGTCAACCTTGTAATGGTCTCGCCGTCTAGATTAATATCCACACTATTAAATGTAGTTTTTAGAAGCGCATTATTATTATAGCTTATGCTTGTTGTTTCATGAGAGTAGTCGCCGCTAATACTGTCGTTAACAGCAACTATATTGTCATACGTTTCTTTATTTGAGTAGCCCGGTAATTCTTGCCAACTATTATAATCTGATAAGGTTGCAGAGTTTTTATTGGCATAAAACATCCCATTAGATGTGGCTACTATTATTGAATCTCCTAAAAAAGCACACCCGTTTATACTGTACATGCCATTTTCGTCACCAATATTGTACGTATCCTGTATTTCATGGTTTATTAAGTCAACTAATATCAAGCCGAACGAGCTTGACAAATATGCTGTAGTATTTTTAATATTAATGTTGTTAATGGTTTTTGTTCCAGCAATTTCTTTTCTTTTAACATCTGATATGTTGATGATGCTATTATTTTCCAGAACATCAATGTTGCAATTTTCATAAATAATTACACTCAAGTTTAGCTTTGAAGAATGAGCAATCTGTTTTGCCCCCACATCTGATAGCCCTGTTATTTTTGAGACACGATTGATTATGTTAGATTCTTTTTCTACAAAAAACAGCCCACCATTTGCCACACAAAAAATCATATCGTCTGCTTCGCATATATAGGAAGCAGAATTATATGACAAGTAATCTTTCCAACTTCCTATTGGGGCGTCCTGAGCTTCTAAAAATAAAGGCAAAAACAGAATATATAATAGTTTTTTCATTTTCATAGGCAATAATAGCGTATTACTATAAGATAACTAACTTAATGCATAAAAAATTGTAAACCCAAAAGTTATATTATTTTTGCATAAAGGCCTAGTAGTTCAACTGGATAGAATATCAGATTTCGGCTCTGATGGTTGGGGGTTCGAGTCCCTTCTAGGTCACCAAAGCGGAATCCATCTCATTATGAGTTAAGATTCCGCTTTTTTTAGAATGGTATTCAAAGTATTCTTTTCTATCTTTTAAAATTTGATTTATTAAAATAGCAATAAATACCGAGCTCAATGTTATGAATGTAATCATAATTTTCTAATTTTCAATGATGCAAATATATTATGCTATATCCTGTTATACTTTAATTAATTATTAACAAAA
>MDSZ01042088.1_pt1 | contig 18306 bp, 11 predicted proteins | sample 811201 | NCBI WGS metagenome assembly MDSZ01 (sample SAMN05326647, study PRJNA326480) | marine metagenome | isolation source: seawater | place: Indian Ocean: North | collected 2010
ATACAGGTATTTTCTTAGAAATTACAGATATACCAGAAGACTGGCTAAGAAATCACTATGAAGTCTTAGCTGGTGACCGTGAAACACCATACAATGGAAACGCGATTGGGTCAACAGATAATGATCAGAAAAGAATGAACTTATATAAACACGTTCGTTCACTTTCATCTCTCTGCGGGTTTGACCAAACCAACTCAAGCGTCAAATTAGGTTCGATTAAAGACAGCTTTGCTGTGCACGAAGCCATAGTTGCAGTTCCATATATTGTTAATGAACTTAACGATTCAATTAGAAGAAATTTAAGAACAGGTTCTAAATTTAAACAAGGCAGAAAACGATTTGTAGCCATACCAAAAAGAAGATTTGCCGCTGCACGCGACCAATCACAAGGCTCAGCTCAAGGTGATAGCTTGTCAGCTGCTGGAGAATCAATTAGATTACTAAAACAGCATATGGAAAAATATGTATTCCCGCCTGAATTTGACTTTTTAAACAATAAAGAAGTTGATCCAATCGCTATGTACGTATTTGAATTTAAATATGAATTCGATCGCGATGATCTATCGTATATCTGGCAAAACATTGCCCCGAGAGATCACGAAAAAATTACGTTCCAAAAGGCGTCAGTTTCTCACAACCTTGCGAATAACGAGCTTATAAATGAAGAAATTTTAAATAGTGAAAATTTGCGTTGGATGGTGTTTAAAGTAAAACAGCGGGCAAAAACAGATTACTATGATTTAATTGCCGATCAGGCTAACGAATCCACTAGACAAGTTAAACAAAAAACCACTAAGTTGGATGAGTACAAGTTTGGCTTTAACTGGCCATATGATTACTTATCTTTCGTTGAACTAATTAAAATGGATGCAGACATTTTACTTAAAAAAGATGAATAATGGCTAAATTTTTAGATAAAAAACAAAGAGTTATAGATTTTCAACTGACTCCATATGGAAAACATCGCCTTTCTGTCGGCCGACTTAAGCCTGCGTACTACGCTTTTTTTGATACTGGCGTAATGTATGATAGCAATTATGCAGGATTTGAAGAAGTTCAAACCAAAATTCATGAAAGAATTAAAGACGAAACACAATTTCTTGAAGGAATATTATCATTTGAAGAAGCGGAAAATTCAGTTCCACCAGGAGGGTATCAAGGAGGTGACAGTGATAGCGCCGCAGCACTTATAATGCCTCTTTATAATCCTGATACTGGGATGTTCACTGGTGATATAGCAATTGAAGTGGGCACTGCGGCATATGACGTAATTAATGAATTAGTTGAATATGTGCGCGGGACGTTTGGTTCCCCTGACGCCGAAGAACGTCGCCTCGCCGAAATTAATCGAGTCCGGACTGAGGCCCTCGCGCTTGGTATTCTTAGTGATGCTCAGTCTGCTGCTCTGAGCACGGATAATATATATACGGAGTGGAGCCTCTTGACCGCCCGAACACAGAATAAAACTATATCGTTATTTGATTTAGATATTATACCTGAACAACACGTACCAAAACCAAATATTTTATCTTTTGAGTCATCAATCGGCGATGCTAGATTCGAAGGTGAAAACACGCAAGCTGCCCCAGCGTTTAAGCTTCTAACATGTCAAGGTGAAATTAACAGTGTAAAAGAAAAAGATACTTCTAAGTATGATTTCTCAATTGCTGAAAAAGACAACGAAGTAAAACAATTTAATATTCCACAAATTGATATTACTACAAATTACACGCTGGAAATCAGCTCGCCATCTGGATTTCTAACCGAAGAAACACCTTCAGATTTTTTCTTAGAAACTGCTCAATTTGCCGATGGAAATACTATTAAGTTAAAAAAGAATGATGTTGTTCTATATGCCGAAGAAGTTAACACTGAGTTATTGACCGAAAATTTTGAAGTTGAAGTATTTGAAATGATAGAGGACGCTGGTGTCGCTGTTAAGGCAACTGGTACTTTAAGTTTAGCAACCCCCGGAGAATTACAAGTTGGGGATACATTAACTATTGATGATGGTAACACATCGGTTGTTTTTGAAATTGTAGATAATACTAAGACTGATATTGCAAGAGCCAAAGGATTTTTACCAGGACGAGTTGGCGTAATAAAATCTACCGAATACAAAATTGGAGGTTCCAGCACCGATTCTGGTGGTGTGAGCTATAATCGCAAAGGCACAATATATAATCTTATTTCAGCCATCAGGCAAGACAGTGGTGACACGTACTTAGGATATCCAACGCCATCTTTGGCCGGCACCAAATCAGACGGCACCCTAGACTATACTGCTGGCCGTTGCCGCCGCGGCCGTGATGCTCCAGTTGGTTGCTACGCTGGAAGACATAATTTAAAAGTCTCGTTACCGACGTCTGCTATTAATGATCTGATTGACCATTCCTTTGCTGGAGGTGGATATGATTTTATTATAACTAATGAGAATACAACCGTGGGCGATATAAACACATTGATACAGTCAGATGCTGACACTCGAATCATAACCACTGGATTTGCTGGCGGCTATGTTACCGAAGGAACTGAACTAAAAAGAAAATATTTTGCGGACTCTGTTGAGCAAATAGTTAATGGATATATGATTTCTGCAAATGAAGCTCAAATTGAAAATCCATCTGTGACACAAAATTCAGTGGAATATTACTTTAATTTATTAACAGATGATCAAGTTAGTGCTAAAATAGCATGTAGTTGTGCTAGCACCTTTAATAGAGATTCTTATTATATCGACATTGATTTTAATTGCATTGATGAACTGGAAGATGACGCGCGACAACAAGTATATTATGATATCTATGGTTCAGCCACCGCGCCAGAAATCTGTAATCTTCCGTCAGTCGCACAAGAAAATCAATTTGATACGCTTATACCAGACACCGATGATGAATGTGAGGATAATCAATAATGAGTAGCTTAAATAATCCTGTAACGACCAATACTTTTGGCAAAAAACTTCCATCAGTTATCATTGATAGAATTGAAATTTCGCCACTTTCTGGGAGAGATGCCGATTCAGCTACAATTGATATTTATTTATCTGTTTCTTTTACAAAGCCAGAGCATATGCAATCAGGTACAATAGAGTTGATAATAAAGCAAGCCGATGCTTTTAAAAATATGTTTTTATATTCATATCTGACTTATAGTGATTATTTCTACGATGCCGCAAGGTTTCCTTTCGGTGCCACTGCAGATTTTTTACATGAAGATCTTAAAAACAATCAATTTTCACTAGGAAACTGGTTTAATACTGAAAAAGACAAATTTAATGAATTCCACAGAGCAGCTTGTTTTAAAAAAATTAGTCTTAGTCAAATCCTTGGCCTTGGTGACTCTGAACTTCATGGAGGAACATTAACTACAAATTCTAATTTTGATGCAAATGGAAATGAAATTATAACAATATCTGGAATTCAAATGAACTGTTTGTATGAAGGTTCTGTCCTCCCCGATGCTGCTTCCGGCATTCTCCTTCCCGGCTATGCTTTTCGACCACCAATTTCTACTGCAGATTTGTTATATTTTGCTTTTATTGGACTAGACAATGAAGATGTTTTTGGAACCGATAGAGATATAGTAGAAAGAGGCAATACAAATCAAAACATATACTTTGGAGACATAACCTATTACCACGTCTTGGAAAACAACGTAGTACCGTCAAAATTTTACCAGGCTTATACAGACCCGTCTGGTGTCCCTTATGACGGGCCAGTTTTGCAATCAATTAATGGTAATGTGTATTCCGCAGAACAATATAGCTTCAATGATATCAAAGAAAGCATCATGGATATGATATCTAATTTTGAAAGCTCTAGAGGTTCTGACTCTACTTTAGATAACAATATTAAATCTCTAGAAGCAATTATAAATGCATCCGAAAACACAATCGGAGTCTTGGGAGAATTAGCAACGTATCGCTCTACATATCCAAATAAAAGTCAAGCTACCCTATCAGGTGAATTTTATAATCAATTTATCATAGCCTTTCAACAAATAATTTCAAGTGTGGAAGCACAAGTCCAACTTTCTTCAACACTTTTATACGATAGTCTTGTGATAGATAATCGTTTTAGTTTACTAGGAGATGGATACGCAGATCCGGAAAGCGCTGGTACAGCCAGACCTGAAGATATAGTCCCTGGGGTACCTTATACCGCACCCTCGGATTGTTTTATACCAAAAAAATGGTTTATGCTTACAAGGAAATCTTTTTTAAATCCTAATATTGATGCCGCCAGCAGACCCACAGCACAGGCTGTCTATGGGATAAGCAATACAGATGTCGCTAGTGCCGCCGGCCTTTCGGCTGGTTATGGCGAAGGCGCGCTTAGCACCACTACATATAATGATTATTTTGAAGAATCAGAGTTTGGTGGTAGTATGGAAGAGTTAGTTAGTGCGTATATGTCTGAAGGAATGTCTGAGTCTATAGCTGAAGAGATGGCTGCCGATTTTATAGATTATACATTTACCACTGGAGAGGTAGGTGATATGGTTAGCCTACTCTATCCGTCATCCGATGGTTCGCTTGTGGATGCTTTGGAAGGTGAGGGGAATCTTATGGTAAAACATATGGGAACTTTTATGTTTGATTATGAAAAAGCCCTTAGAACTCAATCAAAAATTTCAAAAATATTTGATCTGGCTAAATTACAGCTTCTTATGAGATTTAATATTTCATATGGCACCTTTTTTATGACCTCAACAGAATTATCTAGAAATGAATTAAGGATTGGACATACTGGTCTTTCCGGTGATAATAAATATATTAGAACTAAATTACAATTAAAGTTTCGTACACCACTGAACGCCCACGCCGATGTGGGCCAAGCACTACCGATTGGTTATAGTAATGATATACGATATACTGGTGCGTCACCAAGTGATGAAGATGCGCTAATTTTCTATTATGAAAGATTGAAAAACCTACATCCGGTGGTTGGTAGCTATTCTCATGAGAACTCAAGTTATTTGCTGCCCTTTAATTTTGATTTACCAAACACAGACCCTTATGATAGACTTATAAAATATAATTCGATGGATAACGCTGCAGTAAACGGTTTTTCTAGTTTATCAGGTCAAAGAGTTATTGATGGTTATAGATTAATTACTTATAAATTTCAAGAATATATGGATGATGATGTCGCTTATTATAACACCATATATGATTCCGAAACACGATTTGTCGATTTACGTGCAAGTAACAGTTTAGATGAGCCACGCACATGTTATGGTATTACTGTGCAACTTTTAGATCGAACATGCAGATCTTATGAGATCTTAATGAATAGATTTATTCCAATTTACAACAATTTTCTGTCCTATTATAGACTGTCTGCGGACCTTTGCAGCTATAATAATATTAAATCTACTTTTAACCAATGGTTTACTGATGAAATTAATGACTTACAGCCAGACAAACCATGGATTGCAGCTGCCCACGCGGCACAAATTTTGAGCGAATTAATTTTTAAATCTGGTTCCGCAGTCAGTCAAATTCATTTTGAAACCGCCATTCTAGAAACAATTTTTAAAATTGCACCTGAGACTGGTAATTTACCGCAACTAGAAAAATTTATGATTGAGTATAATGCATTGATGAGATACCTTTGTGGCGATGCTGTAGAAGATTTAGGCAGCGGTCCGGCCGCCGGCGTAACCACACCATATACAAAGTACTTATCCATGCAACCTGGTGTGGCTGTAGCGCACCAATTTTATAATGAAAAGCCAATTTGGGAACCGGTAGCCGGCTTATTAAATCCGGATCTTTCAAGTATAGATCCAGAGTCACTGCCTGAGCCGGCCGTTATTTTTACTTTGCTCCAGGCCATTGGCTCGGGAGATGATCACCCCACCGCTGAATTTTTAACACAAACTAACGAGGATGTAGCGTTCAAGGCACCCGGCCGGCCAGCCGATCGCGAAACCGTTTTTGGCGCTACGGACGCAACTAGGTTTAACAGTATTTACAACGTCAGTGATCCACCCTCAGTATTAAAATATGCACACGAAATTATATGGTGGCCCACGGAGCTGAACAAATTACATTACAACTTTTTCAATGGTGTTAAAGGCCGGGCCGAGGATTCCACCTTCCCGCCCTCTAACGACACGGGGACATGGAACACAAATCTACCCACATACCTGAATTCAGGACCACCACGATTTCAAACTGATACAACCACGTCTGCGTTTACTATGTTTCAGTATTGGATAGAAAGAATTGTAAGAAGAACCACTATAGACAACGTGTTAAACACGCGGGGTTCCGGCGCTAGAAGTCGTATAGCTGCTACCGGTATTAGTTCACGTAGAAATAAAAGAAACTTATTTAACGTCGCCACAGCATTGCGGGCCCTTGATGAAGAAGCTTTTCGTCGTGTACACTTCGCCTTTTCCAGTGGTCTCGACTTCACTGGGGCGATGAATGAAAGAAATGTGGATGCCCTTGAAACTGTACGCGCCGATCTCGGTTACGATCCAATAAAAATGTTGGATGTTCACACCGCTGCCGAGATTGGCAGCGCTGCCGACCCCTTCCTCACTGGTGATCAAGCAGTTCGCGTTTTAAACATACGCATACGCAATCTGATTGCTGCAATCAAAGATCATTGTGCGGGCCTTGTGAACGATATAACCGCCAATGGCACAAGAACAAACGCAGAAGCGCAAGAATATTTTGATCAGAAAATAGCGGATCAGATAGCTTCCATGAACAGTCACCGTGCTATCAATTGGCCGACTGGTCGAATATACGAAGACGAGGCATTCTCAAATCCGTACTCCCAGGCAGCCATCCTGGGTACGGCTTACCGCTTTATATTTACTTTTCGAGGTACTGGAGAATACCCCCTCGTTCAAATACGCCGTTCAGACGGGACCTACTCGCCCGCACGAATTCTTGACTCGGATGAGTTAAGATCATCCACCGCTTATCGCAATCTCAGTCAATCCGCCAAAAATGCCCTACATTATCGAGTGGGTTCGGATACCGGCCGAGACTCAAGCCTAAAAGCAACAATCGATATCTGGAATCAAGTATACCCACCCGGTAACCGAATGAAAGCTTTGCAAAGCATTAAGTACAACGACATCAACATAGCGTGGACGGAATCTTTAAATTCATCAAATATTTTAGGGCCCCACGGCGCAGCCCAGTATGTTTATTCACTAATCGGCGGTCCTTACATGCTGAGCGATGACCTCGTCGCCGAAGCGCGAGAGTCGTTGCGTGATTACCTTGAGGCAGCTCTGGGCGTCACGCCGGGCTCGTCGTAATGAAACTAATATTAACAAAATTTATTTATTCAATAATTACTGTATAACTAACAACAATCATGGCCTACAATTCTAACACTAAACAAACCACCTCTACTAATCAAACCTATCAGGGACTGACAGGACCTAAAAATATAACTATAGCAAATCGTTTTGGGGTGCAAAAATTACACGGCAGCTATTCTGCAGATATAATTCAAGCGTTATCAGAACTTTATGTAGAACAAACTATTTCATTAGTTGGTATAGGCCCAACCATAGAAGATAAGTCTGAAGAAGTCTTAAATGCTCTCGGGTTTTCAATAGTCAAAACCGAAGAGCTTTCTCCAGGTTTATCTTCTCTAAAAGAATTTTCCTTAATTGGTTCTACTAATATTGATGAAACAATAGAAAACTCAAGGATAATAGATCCAAATTTAAATAAACTTACTCCAAATCCAGAACTTGCAACAGATAAGTTCAAATCTGAATCTGACCCAATTTATGACCTTGATGAAGAAAGAAGTGATAGTTTGAAAAAGAAGACCCTTAATGAGCTAAGACAAGAGAGAAGAGAAACAATATCTTTAGCCAAAAAGTTAGCCACGAGAACTAGAAAATCCAAAAATAAAATGCTACCAAGAAGAAAAAATCGAGGTATTAGAAGATGATGAAAGACTTGCAAGGTTACACCTTTTATTGGTGTAACATATACCCAGCTACCAATTATGACTTAGAAAATCCAATTCCGGATTATCGTCAAATAGTAGAAAATTCAAGTTTAGGTGGCTCTTACGAAGGTGTCGACCTTACAAAACAAAAAATGATTTTTCCGCTACAGTCATATTATAGCCTCGAAGGTTACGCCGGTCTTGCACCAGGAACTAAAGAACCGCCAAACCCACAAATATTACTTACTGAAACATCAGATTCTGCAACTGGGTTTGGACCCGGCTATGCTCCCGCCGGCGGCATCTTCCAGGGTGGCCACACAAGACTAGTGTACACCACAGTCATAGTTTCGCGGCCGGAAATTAGTGACTCAACAAGTGGTTTTATGGACTGGGATCAAGGATTTGGATCCGCTGTCTTTAATGATTTACAATTTTATGACGCAACTTCAGAATATAAATTTAATGTAAACGACGCTGCAGCTAGTCCTTATATACAGACTGATTCAGGTTTTGCAAGGATAGGAGGGTTTTATGGTAACTTCGCCACAGTTAAAGAATATTGGGCAGAAGAATACCGCTATGGGTTTGTTCCAATTTTCGCCTATGGAATAGTCACTCATCAGGGAAACGGAATTGAAAGCACAGAATTTGCTGCGTCTGGAGATTTAGATATTGACGCTAGAAATACTCAAGTTTTATCGACTTCGTACGTCGCACCGTTAGGGCCTGGAAACGAAGTGTGGAGAGTAAGCCCAGGTGGAGACTGGTCGCGACCTGATTTATATGAAAACGAAGACTATTCAAAATATAACAAGTACTACCCGGAGATTTACCAATATGATACTAGACTTGATGATGGATCATCGATTTCTGGAGAAAACATATTATTTAACGCCCTCGTTAACAATTTTAGAGGAACTGAACACACCTACGGCGGTGATCAAGTCATTAAATCAGATATGAAAGACAGGTTTCCTAACGCTACTACATGTATAAATATGTCCGATGAATACGTAAATGCAAGGAGAGAATATCTATCAAACTTAATAGGTAAAACTCTACAAGTACCAAAAGAATATCGCGCGCGCCGTCAAATAACACCAACAATAGATACCTCTAGATTAAGCAGTATTACCGAAACTAATCAGTACGTTACGGATGTCGCACCGTCTGTACCAGGAATGAGTTCGCCTACAAGCACTGGTATGTCCACAGGCACATCATACTCCACCGGTGGTGGTGGCTCCACAGGCGGCGGAGGGGGTTACTAATGGGCTCGTCCGTTCCCGCTTATCGATTAAGCAATGTAGACTGGAAACTTGTGCTCGTGTCCAGTGATGTTTTAGGTAAGTCAACCTACACAGAAGACAAAAATATTCCACAATTCAATATTGAAAATCCCGATTTATTTAGACAGTTCATTTCAACGTATAATTTTGTATCCCCTGCAAAAAATTCAATGTATTCACTCCAAAACGGCCATGCCGTCTACTTTAAAGATGTTAATGACCAAAATACCTTTATAGCACGACGTCCTCCCGCAGGGTATTTACAGAATATAGTTGAATTTGTTTCAGCAAATCCAGTATTGATAAGAGTAAATGACGAAAATGCTTTAGTTCCAAATATAGTCGTTCCATTTAGGATTTTTGCTTATGATGTAGACTCTTCTGGAGTCCAAGGTGATTTGCATTGGCGAACTCTTTTTATGGGAGGCGAGTGGGCCGGCCAGACACTACCACAAATGTTTAATAGAGAGCGTGTTTACTATGACGCCAGTACAATAATTGGCTTCCCAAGCAGCGAAAAACATGAAAGAGCTGCAGAATTTTTAAGTGAAGTCGGCGGCGGCGGGTACCCTAATAATAAACTGCGCTGCAGTATTAAAACTAATTATTATGATTACAATTATAACGTCGCGCAATACAAAGAATGGGCTTCTAGTTTGAATTCAGAACTGTTGATACCAAATATTAATGTAATTGCGAAATATTTAGAACGAAAAAGAATTATGAACCTCTTCGTTGAGGGGTCTGCCACCAGCGCTCGATTTTCTCAAGCAACCTGGAGCGAGTCAGAAAGTAAATTATTCGCTTATCATTTTCCAGCTGGACATTATTACAACGAGTTAGATAAAGATCAATATTTTGGTACCTTCTTTCCACAAACTACTGATAACCAGCAATTTAAAGACGCTGCGATGAATTCGCAACAAAACATATTTTTTAATGATAGATACTTTCATCATTTATATTATAATGGGGGTTATAATAAAACAATTCTTGATGTGCTGGATTACAGAGGAAATTCAATAAATGAAAAACTATCAACATTTTATAATGTTGAAATTAATTTTCATAGACACGGAAATATGAAAATTGATGTGGAAAACGCAGCCAACCCTGATCGAGAAACAGGCGCCGCAGCAAAACATGTAAGACTAGATAATTTAAAAAAAGGCGATACCACCGCAAATAATTATCGCACTAAACAAACAATAAGAAAAGCAATTACGAATGCACAATTTGATTCACGTTTTTTAGAAGTTTTAAAAGATCTTGATGAAGGTAGATTTTCTGAAGTCAATAGAAAGGTTTTACCGTTTGCCTACTCGCTTACGAGGCCCGAATTTAAAAATACCTCTGGAATTCCAACAAGAGAACTTGACTTGTCGAGTCGAATCGAGATTTCTAATCAAGCAGTTGGGTTAAAGAGCACTAATTTTTTAGAATTGCTTGTTCATGCATATAACAATCCGCAAGACAATTTAAATACAAATTACACATATGCATCGCCCAGTGCGAATTTTCATTCTTCTGTAGAAGAAAATTCCACTCAACGAGACGATAATATATCGCGAGCAGTAAATAATTCTGCGATCGCATCAGTTATCAACTCCACAATTAATTATCTAAAGACTTATATGAGAATTTTAATGCCGGGTGTGACTTTTCATACTATGGATGATGCAGTCTCAGACTTTTACAATGACTACAATAAATATGCGGCAGATAAAGCAATGAACAATCTGTATGGCACGAATCTTCATTTTAATGAAGTTCTTGCATATAAAGTAGAAAAAATTGGCGGCTCTCCTACCGGCGATGCAAGTGAGCAACAAGTCATACAAAAATTTTGGGTTTTTAATTCTTTTCTCGCTGGACAGGAAATTAAAATTTTAGATTCGCAAGTCAAATATGGACAAAACTATAGCTATAAAATAACAGCATATACACTCGTTCTTTCTCATAAATATAAATACGATGACTTAAGGCTAACCAAACAAGTTGGTAAAGGTGATTATAAATCTGCTCTTGATATTGGCGCCAACAAAAATGAATACTGTTTAGAATTTTATGATCCTTTTAATAATAATGAAACCGCCGGCCAATTATATAAATCAGTGAATGAAGTAGGACAAGCCGCCCGCGCAGGAATTGCGAGAGAAAACGCTCTCGCACCAAACTCTATAGCAATCAGTAGATACCCGCAATTAGCAGATTTTAATTTATACGTAGAGCCATGCTTAGAATTAATAGAAATTCCAATGTTCGAAAAAACAATATCTGTGATGGATCATCCGCCAAATGCATGTAATAGCGAGCCGTTTCATTTTATAGATAATAGTAACCGTGTGGGCTTCAACATTAGCCAAGATAGCTTTATTAAAAGGCCATACCCCGAAACTATTTCTCCGCAAGATGCGGATATAAGAATTAAATTTTTAAACTCAAAAGCTCTTCAACCGTATGATGTAGTAAATAAATTTTCTGAATCGCCAGTTAGATATATTGAAATGTATAGAATTAAAAGAAAGCCTAATTCGCTATCTGACTTTAATGATGCTTTAGTTGCAACCATTGATTTAAGAATTGAAAATGAAACTTATAACTATAGTAACAAAATACTATCTGATAAAATTAAAATTAATACAAAATATTACTATGTTTTTAGATATTTAAATGAAAATCGCATGCCGGGCCCATTGTCTCAGATTATTGAATGTGAGTTGGTTAATGATGGTGGCTATACATATGCGTTGTTTGATACAGTTGATACCTCTGAATTTAGTCCAAACCAAAATACAACTAAAAATGTTTTGTTTAAAAAACTTTTACAATTAGAGCCAAATATAAATCAACTGTACCTAATCGACGACGATGTTGATTACAACGATTACGCAACAAATCAAGCTAATCGGTTGCACATTGGCTCTGCAGAATCAAGAATATGGGACAAAAAATTTAAAATCAGACTAACTTCCAAAAAAACCGGTAAGAAAATTGATTTAAATGTTAGCTATAATTATTTGATTAGAGACTTATCTAAAACACTATTTACTGAAATTGAGCCAGCAGTTCCGATGGGTGCCGAATTACCACCTACATCTGCAGATTTAGATACCGCGAGCGCCCCATCAGCGCCGTTTGTATCATCAATCACCCTCGACCCTGCGGACGTTGCCCTAGTTGCAAGTACATCCACATTTTCTAGTTATTCTGTTGATGATACTGGTATCGTAAACCTTGGCTCCGATGAGGCAGGATACTAAAATGGCTTTTACTACCTCAAGTGATTCAATTATTATAAGAGCGACCTTAACTGAAAAGGGTAAAAAACTTTTAGCTAGAGGCAAATTTAAAATTGCAAAATTTGCACTTGGTGATGATGAGGTTGATTATAGACTTTATAATGTCGAAACAGCTGATACCGATTCAAGCTATAAGCCGGCACTTAAAAATACAAAAATAATTGAAGCCTTAAAAGACACTAATAAAAATATAGAATTTGGCTTAAATTCATTTGATGCGGGTGTTCTATATTTGGATAACGAACAACTAGAAATATTAGTCGATCGCCAGCCGCACGCATTTCTTGAATTTTTACCGGTATTGGTTAAAAATACAAAAACCACCTATGCGCCCACCACAAAACACAACAGATACTACATCTCAGTTAACGATGAAACCACAAAATTATTAAACAATAATATTAGCAACTTTAATTTTTTAGAAACAAACGATTATGAAAAAATAAAAATAGTAGTTGAATCTGGTATTGATTTACCAAAAGACGCAGCAGGAGAACTGCTGGATGGAGTAACTAATGTATATCCCGATATGGAGAGTAGGCAAAAATACATACTTGAAAAATTTTTACTAGATGAAAACTTTTTTATCAACGTTGATAACCGCCTGATAAAAAATATAGTTGGAATTCAGCAAACTTCACAATTTGAAAATTATGCTAGCGGAGAAAAAATTATAAACTTTAGCACGGATATAGTTGAATCCCCGGCAGTTTCTTTAGAAAGTGGGTTTGACTACTATGCTACTTTTTTATGCAAATCAATTCCAAACCTGATGGCCACATATGATACTTTCGGTACGGATGATCAACTTAAATATTCAAACCTCAATGGCCCTAGAGGCTCGGTTACGGCCTTCAATATTGTAGTTGACAATGAACTTAAAATCAATTCAACCGGAGTTCGTGACAGTAGATTTTCACAGTTTGGAACATTAAACTCCACTATTTTTAGTGAAATGCCCACAACTAAGTTCGATTATATTGATACAACTATTTATATTGTGGGAGCTACCAGCAATAGCGGCCTGCAAATACCGATAAGAATTATTAGATATGCAGGAGCATAATTTTTTAAAATAATGATTATTTATGGTATACTCAATTACAAAACCACTATTTATTTAGACTAAGAGGATAATAAATGGCTTTTTTAGATAACTCAGGCGACATCATTTTAGACGCCACACTCACAGAACTTGGCCGTCAAAGAATGGCCAACGGAACATTCACTATATCAAAGTTTGCTTTTGGTGACGACGAAATTAATTACAGATTATACAACAAAGACCATTCGTCCGGATCGGCATATTATGATTTAGAAATTATGCAAACGCCAGTCTTTGAAGCCAGCACTGGCGGAAACGCATCAATCAACTATGGACTTATAAGCTTATCTAATAATAACTTGCTTTACATGCCTACAATTAAAAGAAATCAGTTAGTGCGCCCAGGTGCTAAGCCAGTCAGTAATGTATATTACCTGGCGGTAAACGACGCTACAACTGCTGATGCATTAGTTACAGCGTTTGGCGGTGAAGCCGGTGGCGGAGATTTGAAAGTGTTAAGGTCCTCAAAATCAGATGGAACAGCAATACTCTTAGAAACCGGCCTAGACACAACAGAAATTTCAGCGACAGCGGCAAACAAGGCAACGTTTGTAACATCAAATGGGTTAGCTGAATCGTCGTTCTTGGTTTCTGTTGATCGAAGATTTATTTCAGCAGTCATGGGCCCATCATCTACAACTATTTTTGATAATAATGGCTCTTCTGGCGAATCTAATGTAGTGGTCAATCTGACCTCGATACCAGCAGTTACTCGCGACAGTCAATATGCAAACAATAACACAGCTACAATTGGCGCTGTTAATAATAATGTTGTTAAAAGACTAACCGATAATAAGGCAGACACCTCTACTTCTGTAATCGCCGGCCCGCGGGCCAGCTTTACGGCAATTAACTTTGAAACTAAACTGTTAACAGCAGACGATTATTCAAGGTATGGTAAGACTGGCCAAACAATTGCTGGAGCAGCAGGGACATATAGATTTATCGATACGACTATAAGAGTTGTGAGTTCCACTGGGCTTACAGAACAATTACCAATCAGAATTATACAAAAAGAATAACGGAGTTTATAAATGCCAGTAAGAAATTTTGAACCAATTAATCCAACTACGGATATTACCAACACAAGAACGTTTTTGCATGAAGTCATCCCAATTACGGGCTCGATTGTTAGTGGAACGTATGGGGATGAAAATATTAAGAACTATACCCACGGGATGTTCCAGTCTGTCTTTGATTACCCATTCTTAAGTTCATCAGCAAACCATATATTTGATTTAGCTGTCGGATATGCTGGGGATTCAGCGCTGTCTTCTAGCTCCAATACTCAAAATAGCAAGAAGATTAATATGTATAATCAATTCGCTCAAACATTGCTGGGATTTACTGGCTCTGCAAACAATATTAGACCGTTTGAAAGTGATCTATTACTTGATCTTACTGGTTCTATGAAAGAGGTCTTTTTTGTTAATTTCTCTAGACTGCTTTCTAAAGATGAAATTAAGAAAAATACGTTTAGTATTACCATTGGTACATCTTCTTATTCAAACCCATATTTTAATCCGGGGGCTGCAAACCCGGGCGCCCTGACCTTGCAAGATGCCAAGGCTAGAATTAACGGAGACGGTGTTGCAAACGCTGATGGTGGCGATTATGGTGTGTTATTTTCTAATTCTGCCGGCACTGGTGTTGGTCTTGGAGTTGTCTTTTACCAAGCCGGCGTTGCGGTCATTACAGCATCTGCTTTTGATGCTGGTATTGGAGGCACTATACCACAATTTAACAATGACGCAACACACGGATTTCAATCTGTTCAGCAAACATTAACGGGTTCCTCGATTACCGGCGCCATTAATGCTTTCAGACACAGGATTAAGAACATATCGTTCAATAATTCAACTGAGATTAATTCCACAGTTTACTTCTGCAGAGCGCCGGCTAACAAGTTCAACTACAGTTCGAACCCTACATACGTAACTGGTAGCAAAATTAGAGTAAAAAATGTTGCATCCGATAATCCGATTGCTTACGTTACAACAGTTGGGCTGTACAACTCAGCAAACGAACTGATGGCCATTGCAAAGCTGTCTGAACCCCTCAAGAAGAGTGTTGATAATGAACTTACAATCAGAGTAAGATTGGACTACTAAAATGTCGTACCGGAAATTCGGTAAAAATGATATTTTAATCAATACATTAAAAGCACATCCACATAGCGAATTCTATATCTATAGTAGCAGTGTGTACTATAACAATATTAGTCGCAATCAAGGTAAATATGATGGCCAAGCAAGATTAGTTCCTGATGGTTTTGTCAATCTTTATGAATATAATATTGATAAAGGCACAATTGCAGGCTCTGGCGGAAGTCAAAATAAATACATAGAGCCATTTATCTCAAAAGATAGCAGCAGAATCAGCCTATCAATGACCACTGAGTCGCTATCTTCAACTGATTGGGGCACTGAGTTTGGCTATGGCGATAAAATAACAGGCAGCTACCCACAGTATGCTAGTATAAAAAGAGAATACATATCAACGCCATCTGCTTCTAGCACTGATTGTAAAGATGGCCGGTTTGATTGTGGTCACAATTATTCGTATATGTCTTTGCGCCCATTATTGAATCATTACGGTACTTTAAGCGAACATTATAAAGTTTCCTCATCTTACGGTAACAAAGATTCGCAGAACTTAAATTTAATTCACGTTCCTTCTATATTTTATGGAAATAAAATAAAGCCCGGTACAGTTTCTCTTAGATATTATATTACGGGCACATTAATTGCCGAGGTCGCTGACCTCAAGCAAAATGGCGAACTTATACAAGTCGGTAACCCGAACGCTAGTATGAACTCATTGTCTGGCTCTGTTCAGGGTGTTGTGCTTTATAACGAGGGGTTTATACTATTAACTGGCTCAACAGCAATTACGACTGCGCAATCCATTAATTTTGTGGCTGGGAGCAGTACCCGAGATAATCCTAAATGGAAATACTGGGGCGCCGGTGCAAGAGATGGAGTAACAGACACAAGTTTTGATGGAGCATCAACAGCGTATACGTTTCGCTCAGCTTCATTTGGCCTCAGCTTTGAGGGCGAAACAACAACTGAGACTATGACACTGTATGCGCGCGCCCACCGCGGCGAGGTTAATTATTCAAATAATCCAACATTTATTAAATATAATCAGCCGTTGTTGGAGTTTACATCATCACATGTTTACCAAGAAAATCCAGAAAGACTTATCAAAAACATTGTATCCTCAAGCTTTGGGGATTATAATGAAACATTCAGAAGACAAGTTTACATTTCCAAAATTGGTATTTACGATGAGCAAAAAAACCTTATCGGGATAGCTACGCTAGCCGATCCAGTCCGTAAGGACGAAAATCAAGATTACGTCTTTAAAATTAAAATGGATATGTAGTATAATAACAGCATGATTTTAGGTGTAGATGTATCAACTAGTATCACAGGATTCGCAGTCGTAGCGGACGGACAACTCGTTTATTACGATTCTATTGATTTACGAAAGCATAAAAATGTATTTGATAAAACAATTGCGATAAAAGAAAAGATACTTGATTTATATGAAATGTATCAGCTTAATAATGACGACTCCAGCTCAGCCGGCTGGGGTGACTCTAATTATCCTATACAACATATTTATGTAGAGCAACCATTTACTTTTTTTAATTCTGGTGGCTCGTCGGGTAAGACAATGGCTGCGTTACAAAGATTTAACGGCATTGTATCGTGGTTGTTGTTCGAAGTATTTGAATTGCGACCTGAATATATTGGAGCTACATCAGCCAGAAAACAAGTAGGCATAAAAGTTCCACGTGGCCAAAAAGCAAAACAAGTAGTTCTTGAGCATTTGCTTAACACTGAACCAGCCTTTAAGATAGAATATACTAAACACGGAAACCCCAAACCTGAAAGTTATGATCGGGCCGATGCGATAGTGGTTGCAAAAGCAGGCTGGGAAATAGAAAATTAAAGTTTGACACAGCTAAATGTTCGTGTTATTATATGAAAGTATTTTTGTTAACTAATAGGAGATGTAATGAAAGTAAAAAATGGATTTAACGTAAAGGTACACTACAGGGGTACTTTTACAGATGGAACGGAGTTTGATAATTCTAGAACCCGTGGCCAGACCTTGGACTTTGAGGTGGGTACTCCCGGTCTTATTAAAGGCTTTAATCAAGCAGTTCTAGGTATGACTGCTGGTGAAAGCAAAACTATCACTCTCGCTGCTGATGAGGCTTATGGTCAAGTCAATCCTGCAGCATTTCAAAACGTTTCTAAAGAACAATTTGACGATAACTTTGTATTTGAAGTTGGTGCAATGGTTCTGGGACGGGGTCCCCATGGTGATTTTAGGGCCACTATTCATGAAGTTGGCGATGATAGCGTTGTGTTGGACTTCAACCACCCATTAGCTGGTAGAGACCTTACCTTTGAAGTTGAAGTTATTTCTGCAGAAGCGCCAGGCCAATTAGTTAACTGGAACGCCAAAATGAAGAAAGCTGAACTTTTAGAAATTGCTCGTGGCCAAGGCCTTAGTGTAAATACTCGCTCCACTAAAGCACAAATTATTGAAGCTTTAAGCGCGTAACGCTTGACTTTAATTTTGGGTCATGTTATCTTATGTGGGGAGCCGCATGAATAAGAAAGAAGCAAAGAAGATCTTAAATGAAA
>MDSZ01237958.1_pt1 | contig 18306 bp, 16 predicted proteins | sample 811201 | NCBI WGS metagenome assembly MDSZ01 (sample SAMN05326647, study PRJNA326480) | marine metagenome | isolation source: seawater | place: Indian Ocean: North | collected 2010
TAATCAGAAAGTGTTCGTCCGTCTTCAAGTTGCTTACCAGCAAAGATCAAACGTTGTTGATCTGGGGGAATTCCTTCCTTATCTTGAATTTTGGATTTCACATTATCAATAGTATCAGAAGGTTCCACATCAAGGGTAATAGTTTTACCTGTTAGAGTCTTTACGAAAATCTGCATTATAGAAAGAAATTGTGGGTCAAAAATTGTCCATTTCAATTTTTATTGAGATATTAAAATACTACATAACGTCTTTATTTTTCTTATGAAAAATAGAAACCTATTTATAACTAGTTTATGTAAAATTGGATATTGAGTTACTTAATGTTTTAGTTTTCATATATTTTCCTTTATATTTATAATATTTCTTTTTTACTTTTTTAAGTTCAATTTTAATTCCAACTACTTCTTTATTTTCTATAATTTCTATTTTATTCTCTATATTATTAAAATTTAGATGTTTAGCAAAATAACCTAAATTAATTTGACATTTAATACCAGATAATTTCTCTTTAATCATTAGATTAACTCTGTTATTTATTAAGACTAACTTTTTATTTTGTTGGCTAAAACTGATTAGATCTAGATATTTATTATCTTTTAGATTTTGATCTTCTAATCTGTATATTTTAAATAAAAGTTTGCCAAGTAATACTAAATCATCATTAGAAATTGATATTGGTTTTTCATATAATTCAATAATGTAATTTTTTAAAAATTTAGTCCATTTTATAAAATCTTTTTCTTCTTTCAAATATTTGTACATACTGAATTTATCTAATATAATCCCTTTTATTTTATAATCAATTGAGTCAGGAAATAAGTTCCTATTTAATTTATTTTGATAGAAAATTAAATTTTCTTTTTTATAGATATAACTTAGATAATCTAATTTAGCTGAAATATCATTCCATGTTAAGTTTGATATTAGTTGGTTTAATATAAAGTTTTCTTTATAAACGTTAACAAGTGAATTATATAACGAAGATTTCTTTAATAAATTGGATAACACTGAATTATCTTGAATAATATTTTTAATAACGTATATGTAGATATAATCCTGATAATACTTGAAATTGTATGTTATATTTTCCAATGAATTATTTATTAATTGATAGTAGGTTTTTACTAAATTAAAATAAAGATTCTTTAGCTTTACAGGAACTATATCTAAAATTTCCGAATCTAAATAAATTTTATTTATATCAATTACTTTTATAATATCTTGGTAATTTAATAATGAAAAATATATTATCATTTCAAAGTTATCATTTAATTTCTTTTTATTAAAAGTTAAAGGAAAATTATATTTAGAAAATAATACTTTTAAAATCTCTATCTTCTTTTCTTTATCATTTTTATATTTATTTGATAGAAAGAACATATAATCATTACTGATGTGCCCATCTTCTAATATTTTTAATTCTAGATTTAAACTTTTATCATTATAATGCTCAAAATTTAAATTATTAAATGTAAAATCTAAATTTCTTAAAGATGATAGAAAAATATAATTATTATTATCCTGATAAATATACTTTAATATATTTTGAATATCTTTCTCATTTCTCTTAAAAATTTTACTTGCAACTAACATTTTAAATTTAAAGTCGTATTTTATTAACTCTTTTATAAAATAGTTAAAATTTAAGTGACTTATACTTTTTGGATCGTATATGTAAACCTGACAATTACTTTTATTAATTGATTTTAGATCACTTAATATTATTGATTCATCGTCACTTTTTATAACTTTCATTTTTATTATTTTGCTATCATTAAATTTTAAAAAATAATATGTATTTTTTTTAATATTCTTAACTGTAATATTATTATTTTTTAAATTATCAAGATGGATACCGATTGTTAAATCTTCACTACTTTTGAACTTTATTTTATTATTTTTTATTAGATTAAAACATGATATTATTTTTTTTGGAAAATAAGAACTAAGGTCACTGTTTTTAAAATCTTTTACGGTATAATGTGAAAATTTAAATAGTATTAAATAAATGAAATTCATCGTATAATTCAACTGATTGTCAATATAAAGTTTCATGTCTTGTATATCTTCAAATTTCTTTCTTGAATTTATTGATAAATTGCACTTTTTAATAATCTCTTTTAAATTTGAAGATATATAATTTAAGTCCATTAATTTGACTCTTTTGTCAAATGTTTTAAAGCTTTTTAATAAATTACTAAAAAAATTCAATTCACAATCAAAACCATTAGAAATAGCAGTAATAAAAAAATATTTTGAAAATAAATAATTTTTACTTAAAATCTCTATTTCAAGAGGAAATTCAACTGTAAATTTATTTAAACAAAATTCTTTATTTGAAACCATTAATTTATAAATATCGGTTTCTTTTGATCTTTGAGGTTTGATAATGAATTTATTTTCAAATTTATTAAGCTCAAAATTTATTATATCTATTACATTATTTTTTACTATTGGTAATTTTATTAACATATTAATAAATATTAATATTATCTATTTAAATCAACTATTTTTAATAAATTTAATATAAGTAAAATTATACTTTTTGACTATCTGAAACTATTTTATATATTTTCTTTTTGAAAGCCTCATTATTATTTCTCCATTCTACTGAAGCATCAATATTTGCTGGTGATTCAAAATTTGGATAACCTAACATTGATAAAACACTTAGTAAGATTGAATTTACACTATGACCTGGATTCCATCTTTCTCCAGGATTTTCATAATTATATTCGTCAACACCTTCATGTAAAATAGAAATACATACGTCCCCATTCTTATAAATATTTGGATGATGTAAATTAGAAGAGAATTTTAACTTTGGTGGTTTATTTGGGTATTCTCTTGGAAATTCAATAGTACCATTAAACATACCCCCTTCATAATATGTTTCTGGAGGTCCAATCATCATAAAATTCCATAATAAAAAGTTATCTTCACTTGGAGTAGCTGAATAAAAATAATTAGGATCTTTATTCAATTGCTTTAATTCACTGCTTAACCTAATAATAGCCATTAGATATCAATATTTTAAAATAATTAAAAAATCAATCAATTTTTTTATGTTTTTATAAATTTATCAAAACATAAAAATGTTTCATATGAAATAAATGAAGACGTCATCCTTACATCACAAAGCCAAGATATTCTAGAGAAATACTTCGCTTAGACTTCTCTTTCTCTTTCTTCCTGAGAAGCTTCCTGAGAAGCTTCTTCTGTTTCTTGGTAAGAGATCCTTCGGAAGCAGCATCTCCAAAAAGATCTTTTATCAGTGAAAGCCTATTAGCGCTCGCTTGCTCCATCTTCTGATGCTTCTTCTCCTCGAAGAGTTGCCTCTCCAACTGAGTGGCAGCCTCTTCGCGTGCCCTTTGGAGAGCAGCCTCCATTCTGGCATTTTCCTCCGCTTTTTTGGCTTTAAGATCTGCGACTATCTTCTTTGCCATAACCATCCTCCCAAAAGAAACTATAACAAGACCTGAGTCCAAGCGTTTCTTCTCCAATAGAGCCAACATCACTCTCTTTGTCTCCTCTTTCTGAGCAAGAATCCTTGCTTCCCAGTCTTGTTGAGCCACTGTGGGAGACACAGAACCCTCCATTTTAGGAAAAGGTTCTTTCGCTTTGGCGGATGCTTTCGCTTTGGCGGATGCTTTTGTCCTGCGAGCTTGGGCGGATGCTTTCTTTTCCCTCTCGAGGTTCGCCAGTTGCTTCTGCAACTTTTTGACACGATCTTCAGGCCGAAGCTTTTTCTTCGATCTCTTGGAAGATGCTTTCTGGAAACCAGCACCAGCGCCATCAGTTTTCTCTTCTTTGGGGCCGTCTGAGCCAACCAGCTTTTCAGCAACCATTGTGGCTATCTTCTCAGCATCATCGACATGCTCCTCGTCCGAAGCATCGGAATCAAAAGCTGAAAAGACATTGTCTGTCTCAAGTGGTTCGCTACTTGGCGCTGCTACTGACTCAGCCTTCATCACTTTCTTAGTCTCCTTCCTCAAACGAGACTTTAGACAGAACTCTACATGCCCTGCATGATGATTGCAATAACAGTTGTCATTGTGACAACGACCTTCATGTCCTTGCTCCCATCTACACATCGGCTGATCCTCGTGATTGTAAGGGCACTTTCCAGAATTCTTGCCACGACAGTCTGATCCATTCTTGCACATCTTTTCGGGATAAAAATGAACAGCCTTGGAAGGGGCTTGTCTCCTCAGAGCTGAATTGAGCTCCTCAAGAGAAGCAAAGGTCTTTCCAGGTATTTTGTCATTGACAAACCTTCTGCGAGTGTAGTATCCGTCGTCGTAGACGTAGATTTTTTCAAGAAACTTTGAACAACCTGATTCAAGCTTCAACCTGTTGAAGACCTCGGGGAGATTCACCTCAAGATGCTTATTCAGAGCTCTAACATTCTGAGCTCCTTGTGGAATCTGCCAACCTGTATGAGGGCACTCGCGCATCTTGACAAGCTTAAATCTGCTAGCAATCCCGATGGCTTCTCTCAAAGTGCTGAAAACAAATAGTTTGTCTCCTTTTTTAACTGTAAAGGTACCATCCTTTTGAACGTGCACACAGTTTGGGCGAACAACCCCAGTAGTACCACTCCCCCGAAAAAGAGTTTGGGGAGAGTATTTGGAGCTAGACTCCTTACTTGGCGATGAACGGGTACTAAACGACATCAAAAGCTAGAATTAATGGTACTCATAACAGTATTTTTTTTCAATTTTTTTTATCATTGATTATTAAAGCATAATTAACTACTACCTGATGCATAAAGTATATCCCATTCCAGAACACTATTAAAGCTGTTATTAAACCTGTTATTTTATCGTATTCAGATAGTTGGGTACTTACCATGTTATAACCAACAACTGTTAATACAGCTTGTGATATGCATCCAGGGCATCTTATCCATAAATTTAGAAAGTTATTAACTTTCTTTTCAGTAATCCTACTTAATAGACCATTTCTATTTAAAAATAACATCAAATAGTCTATACCTCCTGGTAGACCTGTTGTATAAAATAAACTGTGACCTAGTAAAGATCCAGCATTACTTATTGATGCCAAAGGTAAAGCAATACCACATGTTAAAATATGATGAAGCCAATCATCAAATCTTAGCTTTTTAAAATACCAAACAGTATGATAAAAATGTAAACCAAAAGTAATAACCATTGCAGGATAATTCATAGGGTAATTAATAAAATTACTAAAATTTAGATAAGTATAGATTACATCTTTTAAAGTTAAAAAAACAACTGAAAAATTAGTAATAGTGTGTAATAAATAGTATCTTCCTTCAATACCGTATTTTTCTGCTAAACAATCAAGTCCGATACATAGTAGCATATAAACTAAAGCTCCAAGAAAATAAAAAAACATATATTAGATTATTATAGTATATAAAACTTTATTATTTAAAAGATTTTTATAATATTTATACAACTAATTTATTGCGAATATTCAGTCCTATATGTCTAGAAAAAAGTTGAGGTCTAGATATTAGCCAAGTCTCTGTTTCATTAACTTTGTGTCTGTAAAAATATTTTTGTTTTGTGATAATATTTCCTACTGAACAAAGATTAAAATTTACTATTGGTCCTACTGTAGGATGGCAACAAACATAGTTAGGAATTTGATCAACTTTAGTTATCAATGAGTTTAATGTTGCTTTATTAGTTTTTTGGTTATTATGACTTAAATCTACAAAATCCTCAATTCTTACATCTACCAAAGATAAAGGAAAAATTACAACAAGAGTTCTGTTACCTTGAACCATATGATGAATGAATCTTAACTCCAACCCAACATGTTTACCTTTCCAAGTCAATATTGATTTTGACCATTCTATTCTTGACAATGTATATTTGCACTCATTAAGATTAATTTTATTTTTCAATAGATCAATATTATCTTGCCATATTTTTCTCCCATTGTTATGAATGTAGTTACTAGTATTTTTATAATTTATTTTAAATTTTGGAAAAATTTTTTTAAGAACAGTTATTTCAATTTTAGTTATTTTTGGTATTTTTTTTATTTTTTTTAAAGGAAGCATTTTTTCCATTTTATTTTTTATTTGTTTGTTATTAGCACATTTCTTTTCAGAATATAATTGATTGACTAATAAAAAAATTATTAAGACTATTAAAAACTTAGAATTCATTATATTAAATATTAGATAATATTATAATATAATTAATTTAAATTACTATAAAAATTTGCTAGATTTATTTCATTTATATTATTTGATAATAAACTAAATATTATATAAAATATGGAAACTTCAAAATTATAATCAAATGACTTCTTTACGCCATTACCAATGTCTTTGTTTTCCAAGTGTATTTTTAGTCCATAACAGAAATTAGAAATAAAATAATAAGTAATATTTTTTTGAAATTGACCTTTTTCTAATCTTAATTCTTGATTGGTGAAAATATTTTCAATTACGGATTTATTTTCATTTGAAAATTTATCTATATCTTTATAAAAATTTATTAGAGGATAATTATTTTTTGAATGATTTAATATATATTTGAATGATGAAACTAACTTATTATTAACTCCAAAAAAACTTTTTTCTATATCCATATCTAATTCTAAATTATTATCTAGCATTAACAAATATTTTAAAAAATAACAAATGAAGAAAATTATTTTTCTATTCGCTAAAAAAATTTTATTATTTGGATCAAATTTTAATTTATTAAATAATTCTTTATTAGATTCTATTTTACTAAGTAAAAATAAATATTCATTACCTTCAATTATGTTTTCAACTATGTCAATCAGATCATCCTCGGTAACAGTTTTTTTATTAATTATCAACTTATAATATTCTTTTGGAAACAAATAAAAATCTGTATTCTTTTTATGATATCTATAATCTATTACTCTTAAAATTTCTAAAAATAAATTTTCCATTATAATGATTTATATTTAATATGATAAAATATTAACTCCCAAATATAAAATAGTATGACCTCCTTTACAGTACTTGTGTATCATCTCACCTCTTACTGACTTGGATCCAACACAATTAGTACACAAATCTATGTTGAACTTTTTATTTTCTCCACAAATTGAACAATTGTTGAAAGCTATTCTTGTCCAATAATCACCAATTAAATCACTGTTGCATTGTCCACATCTGTTTTGATAATTATTTATTTTACCATTAATATTAAAATAATTTGTATTGTGAATGTACGCTAAATTTAATATAACTATTTCTTTCAAACTATTATTATCTATTTCTTTTAGGATATTACTTATTTCATTTAATTTAAGAAAAGATAATGTAACTGCGATGATGTTTACATTCATTAGTATAGAAACTTATAAAATAATAATTTATAAGTTTATTTACCAAATATTAATTCTTTCACTTTCTGGTTTCCATAATTTATCACCCTCTTTGACTTTAAAAGCATCATAAAATTCCTTCAAATTTACTAAAACTCCATTTACTCTAAATTCTGGAGGTGAGTGTGGATCTGTTACAATTCTATTTAAAATCTCTTTGGGTCTTGTATTACACCTCCAAATTCTTGCATAATTTAAAAAGAATCTTTGATGTGGAGTGTAACCGTCCAATACTTTATTTTCACTAGGATTATCTTTCAAGTATTTTGTTAATGAATGATATGATATTGATACTCCACCGAGATCAGCAATATTTTCACCCAAAGTTAAATCTCCATTTAGAAATTTACCTTCAATTTTATATCCTGCAAATTGATCTCGTAATTTTTTTGTTTTACTTTTATATTTCAAGGCATCTTTTTCTGTCCACCAATCATTAAGGTTACCTTTTGCATCAAATTTTCTTCCCTGATCGTCAAAACCATGAGTAATTTCATGTCCAATAACACTTCCTATGCCACCAAAATTCAAAGGAGCATCATAATTTTCACTGAAAAATGGTTCTTGTAAAATTCCTGCTGGGAAAACAATTTCATTGTAAGTTGGTGAATAATAGGCATTAACCATATGAGGATTCATAAACCATTCATTTAGGTCCTTTTGTTTATATAATTTTAACCATTCTAAGTCTTCATTAAACTTCATTGATTTCAAGTTGTTATCTAAATAAGAGTCTTTCAAACTTAAAACTAATCCGTTATAATCTTTTGGTACATCTGGGTATCCTATTTTAACTTTCATTGACTTTAGTTTTTCTAAAGCCTTCTTTTTTGTGTCTTCTTCCATCCAATCATTATTTTGTAGTCTAACTCCCAATTCTTCTTTAATATATCTTACCATGTTATCTGCTTTTTTCTTTGATGATTCAGGAAAATATTTTTCTACAAATAACTTTCCCACAACTACCCCTAATTTATCATCACAGTTACTTATAACTCTTTTCCATCTTGGTAATAGTTCTGGTGTTCCAGTTAATACCTTTCCATAAAAATTAAATTTTTCATTAGTTGCTTCTTCATTAATGTATGAAGATATTGATAAAATAAATCTCCAAACATAATATTGTTTCCATTTTTCTAAATTACAATTATTCCATAACTCTTCATATCTATCTAAAAGTTTCACATTACCAAGATTCATTTTCCTTTCTTCTACATTAAAGCTATCATAACCTTTTTCTTTAAAGTATTCAAATAATTTTTTAGTTGGAACTGATTTATATTTTAATACAAAATTATTATAATCAGTTGGATTATTTAGATTATGAGGATTTCTTTTTTCAACTTTAGTTAAAGTTACTTTCGCAATATTCTCTTCTAAGGTATAAATTGATTGTGTATCAAAGCTCTCCAGACCAAATAGTTTTAAATATGATTTCATAAATTCTTTATACTTTTCTCTAATTTCTTTTTTATCTTCCTTATCATAATAATCTCTATCGGGTAACCCTAAACCTCCAGTAAATACATGCAATATATTTTTTGTTGAATCATTAAAATCAGAATAAACAGAAAACTGAAAAGGTGCATTAAGACCATGTAACACATTTGTTCTAAATATAACTTCTAATAATTCATCTTTAGTTTCACAATTTAAAAAGGTATCTATATAAGATTTTACTTGTTGACTTGGTGTTTTAGAATTAATTTCATCTATATTTAGACCTTGATCAAAAAGTATTTTCAAAGAATTATATTCGTTGTTACTTGAATATGACAATCCTTCTAGTAGCTCTTTCACTTTATCACGGTTATTTTCATTCAGTTGATTAAAGACACTCCATCTTTGAAAATCTGAAGGAATTGGATTATTTTTAATCCATTCATCATTAACATACTTATAAAAATCATTAACTGGTTCAACGCTGTCAGATAAACTCAAATTCAGGAACATTATATAAATTATAAATTAATATTTTAAATTAAAATCATTTTATTATCTACATTTAAATATAATGTCATCTATTGAAAATATTATAAATACTTTAATAAATTTAATATTCGCATACTCTGTATTAGTTGGTTTCTTATTGGGTATCGGATTGAAAATATCAAAAAACCATCAAAAATTTATTAGACATCCACTTGTTCAAATTATTGGTGGGTATGCATTTGTTCAAAAAACAGTAAATAATAATGCTATTACATCGGTTGTAATTTTTTTATTCTATATATCTACTTTGTTAATATCTAATCAAAGAAGTACATATAAGGAATTATTAGGAGAAAAACTTGGAAATATAATGATAGATTTAGCTGAAGAATTAAATATATTACATTCCGAATAATCTATGAACATATTCAATAAATGTTTTGTGGTCTGGATTTGATAATCTTAATCTTCTAGCATAATCCCATCTTCTAATACTAGTAAAGACTGGAATTATTAATGCAATTAAAGCAATTACAACTAAAATAATTAATCCTTTCCAGGCTTGACTTACTTTATTTTTTGTAGTACAAATTGTTTTATCTAGAATACCATTATTAAAAATCTTTTTACATTCATCTTTATCTTTTGTTTTTGTACTAGACTCAATTAATTTTCCTGTAGAGTCATATTTATTAACAGTTACAACTTTCTTGGGTGTTTTTGATTTTTTGTAAATAGAGTATGCAACTATGCAACTAATTATGAAAAGTATAGCGAATACAGCAATTGTTCCTTTAATTGCAAACTTTGTAGAATCTTTCATAAAAACAGGTTCTGGTAACATATCATCTAACTTTGAGAATACATGGTCTATTACTTTAATAGCACCTCCAGCAGTATTAACGGGTTCACTCATTAAATAGAATTACAAATTATTTTAACAATAGAAATTTTTTAAATGTTAATAAATTATTAATATTTATATTATTTAATTCCCAATAAATAACTTTACCATCAAAATTTTTTCTTGTTGACTCTTCGAACTCTGAACATGGGATTAAATTTTGGATAAACTTTTTATCAAACTTTACCTTCATATCATAAATGTAACCAATATTATTATCAAAATTATTTCTATTGATTATTATTTTTTTTGGATTTTCTAAATATTTTTTTTCATGATAATAGTTGTTATATATGTATCTATCATATCTTTCTAATTGATAAGTAATAAATAATCTTTCATCATCCAGTTGTTTTAAAAAACTTTCTTTAATATCATCTAAATACTTGCAAAAGTCGGAACAGACGAGTCTCATATTCTTATTATTAGAATATTCAAGAATTAAATATTTTGCATCATTTGGAATATAATTCATGTATATATCCTTTTATTGGGTAATGATCGGAAGTATTATTTAAATCAATATTTATTAACTCTGTATTAATTTTTAAATTTTTATACCCAATAGGAATTATATAATCAATGACTCTATCTCCCCAAGTGCAGTAAATATCTTTATGCTTAATCCCCAAAATATCATAAGCTAACGTATTATTTAAATCACCAGTAAGAATAAAATTTTTTACAGGTGATTCTAGTAAAATATTAGTTATTTGTTTTTTAGAAATTTCATCACTACTAGATTGTAAATGTGTTGTTGCAAAATAAATTCCTCCAACTTCAAAGAATAAAACTGTCTTATTTGCTAAACAATCAGGAAAAATAAGATTTTTTAACTTAATTTCATCTATAAAATTTATAGGATGTTTACTAAGTACCAACAATCCACTGTCTTCACCTACTAGATACCTTTTAACTTGATAACCTAAAAGATGATATGGATATTTCTTTTTCAAATATAATATTATAAATTCTTTTGTTTTATCTTCAAATGCTTCTTGAAGACATATTATATCTGTATCGAATGATTCTAAATAATTTAAAATATTATTAATCTTTTTTGTATTAGAATATAAAAATAACTCTTGAATATTCCATGAAATTACTGATTTAGGTACTTTATTTTCTTTGTTATAATAATAATTGTTTATTAAACTGTTTTGTTCTATTAATTTAATTTTCTTTGATTTACCAAAACATAATCTAAAAAATCTTAAAGGTAATAAAGATATACTTAAAAAAATATTATAATTACACATTTATCTGTTAGAGATTTTTTATATATTTTATACGATTATATTATTTCCCAAATTACCATCATCAATCATTATTGTTCTTTTAATATTATCTAAATTTTTGGAATAAATATTATCATAAATTTGTTCTTCAATAGTATTATGAGTTAAAATTCTAATAACTTTTACTTTGTTCTTTTGACCTAATCTACAAGCTCTACCTATTGCTTGACCTTCAATTGCTTTTACTTCCTCAAACTTTGAATTAATTGGTTCTACAAATATAATATGAGTAGCTTCTGTCAAATTAGTTCCTGAAGCTGAATTTGATAATGATAACATTATTACTTTATTATCTTCACCGCTTGCATCTTTACCAAGTTTAAATTTACTAATAGCAGAATTTCTTGACCAAACATTTCCTTTGATAAAACTATTAGCAACACCATTGTCACTTAATGACTTGCCAATTAAATTTAACATTCTATCCCATTGAGAAAAAATAATAATTCTATTATTATCATTAGTAATTAGAGTTCTAACAATAGATATTAATTTCCCCAATTTTGATCCATATTTTTTAATTAGAGGATTTTCTTCTTCTGGTTCTTGTTCTTCTTCTTTTTTAGAATCAACAAGATAAATTTCTTTTCCTGCTAGATCTGATTTACACATTGGACACTCCTTTTTAACTTGTAAGCACATCTCCAAACATTCCTTGCAAAAGATATGTCCACATGGTGTTAGACTTGGATTATTTAATGTATCAAAACAAATGGAACAGTTTTGGTCAAGATCTATTTCATCTTTCTTAGCCATCTTTTCTAAAATTGTTAACATGTATCTTGATTCGGATATTTTAGTTTGATAATTCTTTTTTATCATAGCATAAGCCTGATTTTCAGGTTTTAAGCATGCTAATTTATTTTCATAAGTTACAATTGTACTTTTATGATATTCAATTAAAGTATCCTGCATTTGACTAAGATCTACTTCAGTGTTACTTCCAAAATATCTACTAGTAGTATCAGAAATTAATATATGACAACATAATTGTTGTAAGGTGATATCTGATACATGATTATTCTTTTTAGAAATATAAAGATTCTTCTCTAATTCTGTTAATTTAACCCAAATAACTTCTTCTTCATACCCGGGAATCTGAATTTGATTATCTACGTCAATTTTTCTATGTCTAATCATGACATTTGATAGTAAACTATCAATAATATAAGTTTTGTTAATGAATTGTAAATCGGTAAAATCTTCTCCACTCTTTTTATCAACTAATTTCAAATTAATAAATTCCATACACTTCTTTAAACCCTCATAATTTACAAATGGAGTTCCAGAAACAAACCACTTATAATCCGATTTAACTTGTGATAGCCATTCAGCCATATATCTTGCCATACTTGCATTAGTTAACTGTAGACCAAAAATTTCATGACCTTCGTCAACTATTAGTCTATGGAAATGAAAGTGTTCCAAATTTGGCTGGGTTTGTTTCATAATATCAACATCATCGTCATCTCTCCATCCACGTAATACTTCTGATAATTTATTAATTCTAGAACTAAAGGTAAAATTAGATGGTGTACAATATTGATAATGAACTTGTGGGTAATATTTGAAATTCATTAAAAATTGTTGAGTAACAATAATGATGTCCGCATCCTTCATAGATTGATATGTTAATTTGACATGATTATTTTTAGTAAGTAGTTTGATAATTTTTGCCTTTGGAAATACTCTTTTAACTTCTGATTCCCATTGTCTTGACAAATGTGAAGGGCAAACAATTAAAGTTGCATTACTATATAATAGGTTATTTTTATATTGTTGCGTGTACGTCGATGGATTAAGAGACACTAGAGCAAGAGAAGTGATAGTTTTTCCAAGACCCATTTCGTCTGCTAGTATTCCTCCATTGGTTTCAATTTTTAGTTGACAAATGATATCATTATCTTCTCCCTTACCTACCCTTGGATTATAATTAATTGATACTTCTCCAAATTCCATGGGATAGTTATAATTACATTCCAAATCAATTGTCTTTCTTTCGATTGCTAACATTTTTGCAACTGATTTCTTTTGATAATCAAATAAGTCAATTTTAAAATTATCTGGTTGTTCGATTGGTTGACAATATGATGGATATGATATTTCTCTCAATTTGGGATAAGATTCATACCCTCCGTACGATTTCAATTTATCATACATTGTAGATAAATATACTTTAAATCCAACAGACGTATCTTTATAAGTTGATACATAAGATTCATCTGGTTCAACTATTAGAGATACTGAATCTCTATTTTGGTGATAACTTTGGTAGTTGGAAACACTTGCTTTGTATTTCCATAATTCTGATCCATATAAAATTTCCGATAGAATTAACATTTCTAATGGATCTCTGGTAATCTTTTCACAAACAGATCCATCATCTTTTTTGAACTGGAACTTTAGACTACCACGTTCATAATGAACCCCTTCTAATATAGCTTGAGGTAAAGTATCGCTATATTTTTGACCATAATAACCTTCCTGAAAACTAATTTCGTGCATTATTAATATGAAATAATGCATGAAACTACTACAAACTCAACTTTTTTTACAAATTAAATTTGATGCTTTAACATCTAATATTATTAATGAAATCTTCATGAGTCCAATTGTCAGTAACAACTTCTATTTTACGTCTTTTAGGATGTCTTCCAGTCCAAGACCTTGCCATTCTTGATAACATAGCAGTTGTAGAATCTAGACCGACACAAGCATCTGTAATACTTTTACCATAAACTAGTTCACATGCGTTACCTAATTTTTGATTACCTTCAACTAAGTTTGATTCAATCATTACTCCAGCAACCACATTTTCTCCACTATCATATTGTGACATCAAAGTATCAACAACTATAGGTTGATTAGTATGAATTTTTCCAGAATTACCGTGGGAACAATCAACAATCACTCTATTAGTTATCTTACCATGCATTAATTTTTTCAATGTTCCGATTGAAACATGATCGAAATTAGCTCCTGATTTTCCACCCCTTAGAATAATGTGAGTATTGTTATTTCCTTTAGTAGTGACAATTGAAGCTTTACCATTTTCATCGATACCTAAAAAGCAATGACTATAGTTAGAACTAACAACTGCATCGACAGCAATATCCATACTACCACCAGTACCATTCTTAAAACCTATTGGCATTGATAATCCAGAAGCTAATTGACGATGAAGTTGAGATTCAGTAGTTCTTGCACCAATAGCTCCCCAAGTTACTAGATCAGCATAATATTGTGGAGTAAAAACATCTAGAAATTCACAAGCGACTGGAATTCCAAGATTTCCAATATCAATAAGAAGTTTTCTAGCTAATTTTAATCCATCATTTATTTTAAATGAATCATTCAAGTATGGGTCATTAATCAAACCTTTCCAACCAATGGTTGTTCTAGGTTTCTCAAAGTAGACTCTCATTACAATAAATAATTCTTCCTTGAATCTTTTTTTCATATCAACTAAGTATTTAGCATATTCAAATGCTGCATTTGGATCGTGAACACTACAAGGTCCTACTATTACTAGTAGTCTGTTATCTTTTTCCGATATTATATCAGATACTGTTTTTCTCCAATCAATTATATTATCTCCCAATTCTTTAGTTAATACTAGTTCTTTTTTTATTGAACTTGGTGGATATATACTTTCGATTGATTTAACGTTTATATTATAGGTTGACATTATAATAAATTATTACTTATTTTTAAATAAATACAAATCAATTTTTTTAACTTATGTTTTATATGCTAATCCAGCCATCCCATCTTTGATTATTAGATAATTATAATTGATTCCATAAGCTACTATATTATGATTGGAATCATCTAATTGATTATAATTATTAGCACTTAAATATACTTTGTTTTTAGTTTTACTAAAATCATTCATTGTTATCTGTAATTGAGCATTATCTACTCTTGAAAAATTTAAACTTCCCATTGGTGTTTCAGACTTTGGATTCCCGCTAAATGAATATAAATATACGTAATGTTCTAATTTATTTCTGTAATTCTCATAATTTTGTAAAAAATAGTAATACTTGTAATCATTCCAATTGACTCTGGTGTATCCATTTATTAATATTCTAGCCTCTCCTAAGAAATGTCTTTTAATCGAAGAAGTATATTTTTTATGTCCTGCGGGAGCTTTAGTTAAATAATCATCATAAGTAGTTTTGCTAGCATATTCAGGTTTAAATGAGAAATTGTATGGGTCTGGTAAATTTTTAATATCATTATTCTGAATATAAAAGAACATCTCTTTTACCGGATGATTAAAATCTAATTCTATTGTTTTTCCTTGACCTAAACCACATAATATTTGTTGACTTTGTGTTATTAGTATTTTATGATCTTTTTTAGCAAATCTCTTTCTTTCTTCTGAATCTAAATAAATATAATTACAGTCTAATCTTACTCCTTCTAATACTTGTTGAGTCATTTTATTAATTGATTGAACATGATGAAACCCATCTTCGCCACCAAGTGTTGTCTTCTTTAAAACTTGATAGCAAGAATTCCAGTCTCTAATCTTTATTTCAAGTTCAATATCATGATGTTGAAGAGATATTAAAGGTAATGATTTTTTTAAACTGTTGCAAAACCAAAATTTTAATGGAACATATACATAAGCCGAATCAACTGTTTCTGATGGCGTTATCAATGTATCGTCTAATCCTATTAAACATAATTTATTCCAATCATCATCATATAAATCTGTATAAATTTGAATAAAATCTCCAGTTTGTTCATCAATTAGTTGTCCGCCAATGTATAATTTAATACTCTCCAATAAAACATTACCAATATAATCAACCCATCTTACAAAATGAGAATCATCCGTGTCTGCTAAATAAGATCTGTCTAATTTTGGTAATTTTGCAACAAAATATAAACTATTTAATAAATCACCTTTTTTCTCAATTTTAAATTTTGTAGTACTTCCAAAATTTGATGATCCCAATGGTTGCATACTTATAGTTGATTTAACAAAATTATTAATTTTTTTATCTGGTTCAACAAATACACTGTCTTTTGATTCTGTAGAAAGAAAATTACTTTCTTGAGCTCCTACAGCAACAAGTTGTGTTAAAGCACCGTTTGACATTTTTATATATTAATAAATTAGAAAACTTTTATTAATTTAGACACAATAATAATAGATAAGCCAACCATTAATTTTCATACCATTAAATAAATTATTTTCTAAACTATTTTAATGATAAAAAAGCTAGTGGATAAACAATTATCTACTGCTCTAAAGTTAGGAAATTTTTCAGATAATTTCTCAAATTATATTTCAACACCAAATAAAATTCTTAGAGTATTTTTTCCAGTAAAATTAAAAAATTCAACTGAATATTTCAGTGGTTATCGTGTACAACACAATAATCTATTAGGTCCCTATAAAGGTGGCTTAAGATATTACCCCGATGTTTCAGAAGAGGAAAGCATATCATTGGCTACTTGGATGACATTAAAAAATTCGCTGGTACAGCTCCCATTAGGAGGAGGAAAAGGAGGTCTAGATTTAGATCCCCGCAACTATCAAAAAGATGATCTCAAATTAATAACTCAATCATTTATTCAAGAAATATATCAAAATATTGGTACTTTTTCAGATATTCCCGCACCAGATATGGGAACAAATTCAGAAATAATAGATTGGATGGCAAATGAATATCAAAATATTCAAGTTGAGCAAGAATTTGGAAAAGCAACATTTACAGGAAAATCATTAATAAATGGTGGTTCTTCAGGTAGATTAGAAGCTACAGGACAAGGAGTTGTAAATTCTATTATGAAACATGCAGAATTAACTAATCAAAATTTGTATGGAAAAACATCTATAGTTCAAGGCTTTGGTAATGTAGGTTTTTTTACTAGTAAATTACTTTCACAATTAGGAGTTAAAATATTAGCAGTTGGTGATATAGATGGTTATATATATAATAAAAATGGTCTGAAATTTCAAGATCTAGAGAAAATAAAAGACAAAGGAAAAAGTATTACTTCATATAAAGAATGTGATATAATTAGTAAAGAAGAATTCTTTACCATTAGAAATGATATAACTATTCCTGCCGCTTTAGAATTACAAATTGATGAAAATATTGCAAGAAATTTAGATACTAAATTAGTAGTAGAAGCTGCTAATGGTCCAACTACATATGAAGCAGATGAAATTTTACATAATAAAAATATAACAGTAATACCCGATATTTTAGCAAATTCTGGTGGTGTAATTGTTAGTTATTACGAATGGCTACAAAACCTAGGAAATATTAGATGGAGTAAAGAAGTAGTTAATAATAATCTTAAAAAGAAAATGGATGAAACTGTTGAAAGAACTTTTAAAGAGTATCAAAAAAATGACTTGACATATAGACAAATATGTTACATAGATTCATTGAATCACTTGCACAAAAAATTTACGAAATTATAAATTTTACCACCTATAATTATAAAAATTATAATATAATTATAAGTTAATGACAAATTTAAAAACTATAGAAGTTCCAGATTTAAATTTTAGACAATATTTAATTGAAACCTTTAGTGCTACATATCAAGGTAATAATTCTATTTCAATCATCCCTAATGATGTTACTACAATAAGTTTTTCAAAATTTTCTAAATTTTCTAAAATAAAATCATTAGAAGGCATAGAACATTTTAGTGAATTAAAAACACTTAACATTAAATTGCTTGATATTAAATATTTAGATTGTAAAAATAATAAAAAGTTAAAGAATTTAGCTATCTTTGAATGTCTGTCCCTAAAAAATTTAAAATTGA
>MDSZ01123361.1_pt1 | contig 18303 bp, 26 predicted proteins | sample 811201 | NCBI WGS metagenome assembly MDSZ01 (sample SAMN05326647, study PRJNA326480) | marine metagenome | isolation source: seawater | place: Indian Ocean: North | collected 2010
AGCGAAAGATGCTCAATACATAACACCGTCTATTGAAGAAGGGATGGCGTTTGAGGATGGAGAAGGATTTATTTCTTCCAACTATACAGTTGTGAGTGAGGCTGAAGAGTTTGAGGCGTATGGTGAAAACATTGTTGAAGATGTAAAGCACTTTGATGTTGTAGGAACTGCACAAGATGTAGTTGGTAAAACAGGAGTCAATATTCCAACAGGTGTAGCCTCATTAGCAGTCCTATGGGTTGCATATATGACGGGTAAGAAATACGGAAACTAAGCGATATGTTAAAATAGGAATTAGTTCTCCTACTTTATCATGGAAATGGAAACTTGGTATTCTTTTGATGAGTTCCTTGAGGTTTTTGACGACTTCTCTAAAGAAAGACAAATTGCTGAAAGAGATTATTACCATCAAGCCGTTTATTTTCCTGAGTGGAAAAATGAATCTGAAAGAGAGTTTATCGCTCAAGTAGCGGATATGGCAAGTTCCACAAAACCATTCAAAGCAACTGATACTTTCAAAATACAAGGTGGATACCCACATGAAGTGGAACGACAAAATCAATTACGATTATCTAAACTTGGTATTCGGCCTGATATTAATTTCAAAAAGAGGGGTGAAAGAACACCTAAACTGAAGTTGGAAAGTTTCACACTATTGATGAATAACAATAAAGTGGTTTCTTACTGCACCCCCAAAGATACACAATTCATTAGAGAAGTTGTATTGGTTGATGATGAAACACATGAAAACTTAATCATTTTTTATGTTGTTAGTCGAAAGGCAAGAGTGCTATCTACTTGGTCTGCTAAAAAAGAAAATGGTAAAACATTTACTCCACGACTCGATGAGAAAAATAAGTGGAAATACCGACAACCTTAAATGACGGAACGAATCAATCCACATTATGAATCTCGATTGCGGTAGTTGTGGAGAATCTTTCCAAGCAGAAGGTAATGAAACAAGTTGCTCTACTTGTATGTCTGCTGAAACACAGGTTGAACCACAAGTTATGATGGCAACTCCTACACCTCACGATGATTGTTATACTTTTTCCGAACTTGAGAAAGCCTTATTCTCAGAACATGAAGGGCAAAAAACTCTTGCACGAATCATTACAAGGATGCGAGTAGAAGGTTATGAGGAAGAAGCATGGAAAGTTATGATTGGATTAACTGCGTTTGCTTACAAATATTACAACTGTAAGGGAATCCCTATTCACGAACAACTCAGAATGTTGGAAAATGCGCCTTTGAGAGAAGTAACACAATACATGGCAGGGGATATTAGTAAATTAACTGAACAAGTTATGAATGCTGAATCATTGAAACCTGCAATCAATAATAAGGGCGAAAATAAGGATAAGGATGCCTACAAAATGATTGCTCTCGCATTAACGGCTCTCGGATTTGCTTACGCTACGAGAGGGTGAACAATGTGGGCGAAACAGTTCCAATGAGGAAATCACTACCGAATACTTATTGTCCTGATGTAAGTAAAGAATGGATAACTTACGAAGATTGGAGAACGAGATATTACTATCAATTTGGATACGAGCCGCCTCAATACACCCGAATTGATGCTGAGTTTTGGTATGCTTATTTTTTGAGTCCTGTGGATAAGAAGTTAGACCCATCTAAAATTAGAATCATATCAGTCGAACTAAGTCAAAGTGCTACCTTTGATACTCTCTTCATCAATGAAATCTATTATCACGATACAGTATCAAAAACTTGGATACCTCAAGGTTGGGAATCAATAAAAGAACATTTGAAATATGGAGGAGATAGAGAATACCTTAACCGATTATATTCTAATGATGATATGGTTTATTGTGGGCAGTTTGAAACTTATCAGGATTTGTTGAGGTATTTGAAAGTTATCTATGATAGCACCGTAGATGAGGAGTGATTATTATGAGTGGAAATTACATCAGATTCCCTAAAGAATATCCTGTATTTTATGTAGATGTTGTAAATGATTGGTGGGAAGGAGATGAATATTCATCTATACTTACTAACCGATATACGGATTTCCTCGCAGGTGGAACTGAACAGGATATAGCATTTGTATTCTCAAGTAAAAAATTGGGTAAGGGAAAAGGATATGCTCTGATGGCTTTGGTTTTTTCAATCATTGATAGTGATGCTTACATCAGGGGGTTGATACACATGGGAACTTTTGCCGAACCTCCTAATGAAGATACAAAAAATCAAGCATACAGAAAAATGATTATGGACTCAAGATTGGATTCGTTTCAAGATGGGGAAAGATTCTACATAGGTGAGGGAGATGATATGGATAGAATCAAAGAACTAATCGAAGCATGGATGGTCGGTGAAGTGGGTGTTTATGGTTCACTACCTGATTACGATTTTATGAGAATGATATAGGTGATTACAATGAAGAAAATATACCCTCCTCCTAATTCGCCAACGGTGTATTATCAAAAAGAATGGATGAGTGTAAGTGATTACAAAGGTTATTCAGGAAATCGAGATAATTTCCGAAGAGTGTTGAATAGAGTTGATTTCATCTTTACCAATGATACTTTATTCAAAGGGTCAGAGAAAATTATCATTATTACGGCTACTCGATATGAGGACTCTATTTGGTTAAGTGATTGGAGATATGTTGAATTAGATGGAACGAAAAATAGGAATCAAGAAATTGAAAAAAGAATAAAAACAATTTCTGTTCCATTAGAGTCGTCAGCGTATGTTATTGGAGAAGTGAAGGATTTCAAAGTATTGACTTATCGAGTGCTACGAGTAATCTATTCACACTCACATAATTTCAGGACTTTATCTGATTACAAAAAGCAAAGATAGTCGTGAAAAAATACTATCTCTCCGACAGGCTTAAATATCAAAAGGTTAATTACAACAATTATGAATCTTGACTTAGCGATTCTTAATGCACTAAAGAGAACCCCAATGCAGGGTGCGATGAATGCAGTAGTATCGAACTACGGACAACAATATGAGATTCATGCAGTCCATCAAGATATGAGGGTCGGACAAAATCTAACAGGAACACAAGTAGCAACGGCATCACCAAATGGCGTTATTACCAACGCAGTTAGAGAAAGTCATAAACTCGGTTTTGATGCGAATGAGTTTAGTAGGGTGTGGACTCCCACAACAGAAACAATGATTCCGATTTCTGCCCCGCTAACCAAAGAAGGGCCAATCGGTCATTTCACATCTTTGCCGATGGGAAACAATGCACCTGCCCTTACGGTGTCGAATAATGCTCAATGGGGAGGATTGAACTGAGCGACACCTTTATGTATCGGAACAAGAAAGAGAGGAACAACGGTGAATAAAATGGAAGCATTAGAAGATATTAAACAATTGCCTGAAACCGCAATCGGTCAGGCAAAGAACGCACAACTGTATGGTGGTATTGCAGGGCTTGTCGTAGGTGCGGCAGTCGGTGGCCTCTATGCAAGTAATGTATCATTTTCATTCATCCCTAAAATTGGAAACAAAGTTGCTTCCTTAATCGGTTTCCTACTTGGGGCAGGTATTTACGGATACGGAATGTCCTCAAGAATCAACAGGGCAGAACTACGAAGCCTTGCTCAAGTTTCAGGTATTGTTGTAGCAGGTATGAATCTTGGCAAACTATTGGCTGAGTTCGGACTACCTACTTTCGACCTTGCTACTGAAGAAAGTGATTGGGTCGGATACACAGGAGATGGCCGAGTTATTGGACTACAAGCAGAAGAAGAAGATGTCGAACCTGCTTTCGGACAAAACTACGAAGGTAGAATGGTTGGAAACACAGTAATGCACTCTGAAGATGAAGATGAAGCACATGACTATGTTCCTGATTACTCCGCAACCGCTTACAATCCAACAATGGTAGATACTACTATGGGTGGTGTCCCTGAGTGGACTAAGAGTGGTCTAAGCAACCCTTCTCTTCCTGAATACGATTCAGCAGTAGCACAAGGTATGGTAATGCCTATGTCGGGTTCAGTTACACAATGGTATGGAAGTGCAGAAGGTGTAACACACAGTCCAACAGGTGTTTCGGTTGGAAACAACTTTAGCATGGTTGAAGGAGTCGGGCCTGTAATCGGTCAGTAAATAAATGGAGATGAAAAATATGGATTTGAGAGGATTAACAACTGAACAAGGAATGATGGGCGGAGTAATGTTCTTACTCGGCATTCACCAATTCGGATGGCTAAAGCAGAACATCGGTGAGTTCAAGATTATCTCACTACCTATGGTTGGAGATGTAACCCCACTAAAGATTCTTGGTGTTGGTGGTATCTTCTACGGTGGTAAGATGCTTTACGATTGTTGCGTCTGATAGTAAATATCAGAACCAATCTTGATTTAGTATCGCATTAGGGATTTTTTTATTTTCCCTCATCGGTTTGAATATTTTTTCAAACAATTGTGTATGAATTATTCCTTGATAGGGTGGATTCTCCTTTTTCATCTTAATCAATGTTGAAATCAAAACCGTCTTTGGTGTTCCATAATTGGAAAACACCTTCAAATATCTATCACATTCTTTATCAGACCAATCATTATTTATTGCATTCACATAATTGGTAAAGTGGTTCAACATCTTGTTAGCCATATTACTCGCAAAGAGTTATCATTTATTAACCTTACTCAAGCACCTATACGAATTGAGGGTGGTTCGTGGGAAATTGGTGTATCTTGAATTGAGATTACTTGTAATGTTTGTAATGCCTTTTCTTTGTGTTTGGCCTCAATCATTATATCAATATTTTTTCCATAAGTATTCATCGGCCCAAAAACTAAATCTGAGTGAGCAGGGCTTGGTGGCTTACCCAACTTTTCACTCTTTGATTCTGAATAATGAACGACAGGAACTATATCGTTAGGCCATGTAGAGATGGCGAGTTCAAGTGCTTCTTTTTCAGATAAGCCTCCATCGCAGAAATAATGGTGGTGATAATCGAACACAATTGGAATCCCAATGACTTTGTATATTCCTTCGTAGAGTTCTTGAACTGAATACAGATTTGCTCTATCGTCATTTTCAACAGTCAATCTCTGTTTTAGATTGTCGCTGAGGAGGTTGTTGTAATTATCACAAAATCTTTGAAGGGCGAGAGTGGGTTCACCGTATGCACCTCCTACATGAATATTTATTTTATTGTAATAGGAGGGTGTGAAACCCATTTTGTCGAATATCGTGCTATGTGCTTCAAGGTCGAGAACTGTTTTTTCAACTACTTTTGGGTTGGGTGATGCGAGAACATTAAAAGGGCCGGGATGTGTTGTGAGTCGGTGTTGATGTTGAATTGCATACATTCCAATAATTTTCATCTTTTCTAAGATTTGCTCACTATTCGGTAGTTCTTCAATGTTGTATCTCAATTCAGGATGTGAAATGAATGGGAATATTTCTGAGGACATTCTGAAAAATCTAATACCTTTTTCTTCATTGTGCTTCAGTATAGTGTGTAAGTCCTCAAGATTTTGTAAAATTAGTTCACTCAAGTATTCATATCCCTTTTCCTCAAGTGTGTTCTTTCTCAAAGTCCTATTGGTGAATATATTTTGCTCTCTTAATTCCATATTTATGCAAGCGTATCCCAACATATACTCTACTACAAAGGTTATGTTATTAAACATTGTGGAAGTGGATGGGGCGCAAGGCTTAAATAGTGAAAAAGATATATCTATAATTAACCTTCGGGTGAAATAAAAAAAATGGAGAGAAAAATATGGCGATGAGAAGTCAAGTATATGAATGGACAAACCTTGCCCCTACTTCCACAGGAAGTAATATCAGGCAAAGTAGCGACCCCAATTGTGTATATATCGAAGCGGAGAAGTCCCTCGATATTTTCATTGGTGGTAAAGGAACGAACATAACGCAACCTGCTTCCACAACTGCAACGCAGTTCGTGGTTATTGAGGATATTGCGACAAGCCCACAGTCAGGTGGCGCACTAAATGTTAGGATTAACACAACGGATTACTTTCAGAATCCTGATGTTACTCAGCAAGATGGTGTCCCCGGATTGGCAAGCCCATACCCAAGAGGTTCATCCTCTGATGGTGCTATTGCGGCTGATAGCGCAACGACCCCCCTTGTTGCGGGCGACAATGTATTGCCGTCATTTGCACTAACACCTGAAGTGTATGTGCTACCGGGTCAAACTTGGTCTGTGCTTTACACTTGCCAAGATGCAATCGTAGGCGGTTCAGGCGGTGGAGATGGAACAGGTGCGGTTGGTGCATTCGTGAAATACACCTTGTATGACGGCCCGGACTCATTGATTGCGAATAAACTCCTGGAAATGGGAATCACAGTCAATCCTTCAAATGTTGATTGGTATAAGAGAAGCCTTCTTGAACAACAGAGCAGGGCGGCTCAAGTAGCGGCAAACGGTAACGGAGGTGTTGCTTGATGGCTATGCGAAGTCAGGTATATGAGTGGGATTCCTCAAGGGGAACTGCGGGAACTTCAGGCACAATGCTCGGTAAGTCAGTCAGTATCTTTATCGGTGGAGTAGGAAACAACATCACAATGCCCGCCTCGACAACTGCAACGCAGTTCGTGGTTATTGAAGAAATCGGTGCTACACCAACTTACTTCGGTGTTAGGGATAACGGAACTACAACAACTGTAAGAGGTCTTGTTGGTGCTACATCTTTGGCATACTTCGGGCCATTGGCTTACACTCAAGTTGTTATCAACACAACTGAGTATTTCCAAGACCCTGATAATGTGGCGAACTACGGTGTTCCGGGTGCGGCAAGTCCATACCCACGAAGCGTGAACTTCCAACCTTCCTTTAGCCTACACCCAACTGTGTATGTGCTACCGGGACAAACATGGGATGTTCGATACACTCAGTTTAACTCGGAGGCAGGTTATGGTGCGGGAACAAACCAATGCTTTACCAAATACACCTTGTATGACGGCCCGGACTCATTGATTGCGAATAAACTCCTGGAAATGGGAATCACAGTCAATCCGGGTAATGTCGATTGGTATAAGAGGTCGCTACTATCTGCGGCTTCTGCCCCTGCGCCTGTGAACGGCAACGGTGCTTAAATCGGTTAAGTCGAAGTGAAACTCACCAAACACCCATCGGCCTACGGGTCGGTGGGGTTTTCCCCTTCTTTACTCAATTAGCGTCAGCCTTAAATATGAGGTTCGCTAAATCTTAATTTTAATCAAGGGAATCCTTTATCTATCAAGGCATACAATCTTTACTCATGCCTGTGAGAAGTCAAGTATTCCTGTGGGATGCAGGTGTGAGTAGCACAACGGCAGGTCAAGCCTCTACTCCTGTAAATACGGCCGATGAAGGAATCCCAATTGATGTTCTTTCAGGCAACAAGGGAGATAAAAATACGAGTTCACAAACTCAACCTGCTAATTCTTTTGTAGTGATTGAGAGAATTGCTATGACTCCTACATTTTACACTTGTGGGGAAAGAACAGTTTCAGACCCTAACCCTACATATCGAGGGTTGCCGTTACAATATGGTATTGCAGGGCCGAGAGCGTTTTTCCAACCGAGAGTGAATGATACACTATTTTTCAATAATCCTGATGGGACTGCATCCATAGGAATGCCCGGTAGTGCTATTCCGTTCCCCTGCAAACCATCTCAACAATCAGTATTAGATAAGCCTCAATTCAACAAAGATACAGAAGATACAGGTGAAGCAGATTTAGCACCATTTAACATATATGTGATGGGTAATCAAACATGGGATGTAGGAGTTACATTCACCAATGGTGGTGCATATCAATCAGCCTCAGTATTGGGGGGGGCTAACACAAGCCTTGATGATAACATTGATTCGCCTCAAGGAAATATGGGCTTCTCAATCCCTAAAACTAATTTGTGATAATGGTGATTAAATATGGTAAGTGCGAGTGATAGTAAGCCAAATATGGTAAGTGGAAACCCTGCTCTCGCAAACACCCCTATCGGAACAATAAGGCTTCTCTATGAGGATTATGATATTACTAACCCCGTCAATATCGTAATGCCTGTGCAACTAACAGGATTGGTAAGTAGGGTTGCGGGCGACCCATTAGTAACAGGGGCAGGGACATTATTTACGGTAGAAGTGAAAGCAGGGGATTATATCACTTATTTTGATGGATTCTCAGGACTACCAAATACTCAAGTAGTCAGTCAAGTCGATAGCGTAATAAGTGATGTGGAACTTTTAACAGTAGATGGGGCAATCCAACCATTATCAGGTGCAATTGATTTTGTGAATGGCCCTTGTTGGATTTTTGAACCACCCTTGATTCCGAACATCGGGACTTTAGATGCAGACCCTTCTGCCATATCTGCAAGTAAGGCAGGGAACAGGCTCTACTATTATGTATTAACCGCTTACAATTGGAATACGGCCGCATTAGAGAATATCGCAAGCACTTATGCCATAGCGAATGGGCAAAATGAGTGGGATTTAGGATGGGAAGATGAAGCCTCATGGAAGGTAGTGTTAGATACTCTCCTCACTTGGGCAGGGTGGAATACTACCATCACAACAGTTGTTCCTGATACTACACTCATCAATAACGCCAATCAAGAAATCGTAGTGTATTATCAAACTGATGTAGAAAATTACAATGGTCTTGCTACGCCTGTGGTAAAGGATGTAGTTTTCTATGAACAAACAGGTATCGCAGTTGATTATGCGACACAATTGGGTGGGACTCCTTTTCAACAATTCTACACTTACTATGATGCGACTGATTACAATGGTATCAATTTCGATTTAGCAGGGGCGCAAATCGTAGCGGGTTTTGGTGTTGTAGCAGAACAAGGACTCACACAAGTTAGAATAGGCAGACAACAAACTACTTACAACAAAACTCCATCAAGTATTGCATTTACAGACCAAGATTTTACACCCGGTCAATTTGAACTCTTTATCAAGTATTCTGTTTATGATGGCTTTGAAGCGATAGCCGCAAAAGAATTGGTAAAAATGGGTGTGCAAGTTTCGCCTGAAAATGTGGATTGGTATAGGAAAGAAATAGAAAGGTTGGGTGAAGTGGAAGAACTTGCTTGGCCGTTTGATGAAGAGTCGGAAGCCCCGATTGAAGATGACCCGAAAAGTTATGACCCTACCTCTGAAAATCCAACAGATTATATCCCAAGAAATGATGAAGCAGATAGGGGTGAAGAAGATGCCGATTAGAAGAACAGTTTTTGAATGGGCTAATCTCACTTCCGATGCCACAGGAACGATTAAATGGACTACGAATCAATCAACTGCGAGGTATCCTGTTACATTGAATGCAAAGCAACAATATGATATATTCAACGGTAATTTTGGCATTAGAATCAACCGACCTGCTGAAATTAGGGCGAATGAGTTTTTAGTGATTGAGAAGATTGCTTGCTCTCCGTATTTGGGAGGTCATGTGCAAATTGTTCTTGACGGGACTAATTATTTCTTGAATCCTGATAGGCAACTTTGGGGGTCGTATGGAATCTCAGGGCTTGCTTCGCCTTACCCGATTGGTGCATCCTCTACTTGTAATGGAACGGATGAGGTTGTTCCGAGTATGGAGTTAGACCCTCCTGTATATGTTCTGCCGGGCCAACAATGGTCTGCCTTCTATACTACTCTCGATGGAGTTACAGGAATTGATAGTGGAGGTAATACTGCGGTAGCCGTAATGATTTCTTATGTGCTTTATGACGGTCTTGATGCGATGGTAGCAAGAAAGGTCATGGAGATGGGATTACAAGTAAAGGCCAAAAATATCGAATGGTATAAAAGAGAAATATTGAACTTGTCGAAAGAGCAAAGAGAAGTTGTTGGGCAAAATATGGATGGTAATATCCCTACCTACACAGAAGCACCAAAAACTTTAATAGGGTGAACGCACAAATGTTAAATCGGACAGGGGGCGCACACAGAGAGTTGGGGCAACTCACTCTCTGCCCCTGTTCCACGAATCTTTTTCTTCAACAAAGAGTTAAATACTAATGGTTCTAATTATTGGGTATGGATACCTATTGGGCCTCTAAACTACAAAATTATCTGAAGATGTATAAGACCTTCAACAAAGAAATGATTGCACTTAATGTAGATATTGAAAATCTCAACCACCTTTGGTTTCATTTCATTGAAACAACTTGTGATTGTGAAGGGTGTAGAGAGGACAATCAATGCGTCATCACTATTGACTTTGAAGAATGAGAAGCATTAAATACTTCCTTGAGGAAGTAAAGATTATGAGGAAAATTAATTGTTACTTTTGCCGTAGTGAAGTAATATGGGTAGAAGAACAAGATAAGGAAAATTATGGTTATGTGGGAGATGGTATTGTCGTTCACCTCAATTGTAAAGTTTGTTCCGCAGATGTCCTCTTTATCGAAAACAGGGAGTGAATGAATGTTTGATATTGTTATACCAATTTGGAAAATGAAGCCGAAATATATGGCAGAATGTCTTGCCTCCATCAAAGCACAACAATTCAAAAAGTTCAAATGCTACATAGTAGATGGGACACCCGAAGATTGGGAATATTATGATGAAAGCATGAAAACAATAAATCATTACTTGAAAAATGATGATAGATTTGAATATCATCGACACCCCAATCTTGATGAACCGTATGTGTCCGAAGCACAGAATTATGGGCTATCACTCGGTTCTAATCCCTATGTTCAATTTCTCGGAGGAGATGATTTTTTTTATGCTCATCACTTAATTAGTATCCGAGATGCTATCCGAGATGAAATAAACGAAAATATTGGATTTTGGTTTTGTATGGTTAAGGCGAATGATAAAAAAATAATTGACTTTGAGGATTTCAAAATTGGAAGAGTAAAAACCTTCTTACTCAATCACTATTTGGTTTATCCTTACCTTTCCACAGAAATGTTTCCTTTCTTCCACTATGGAAACCCTATCTACATGAATGGCGTTGTATTTCAAAGAAAGTTAGTCGAAAATGTCGAGGGCTTCAATGTAAAATATCAAATTGGTGAAGATGTAGATATGATAATGAAAATTGTTAGGTCAGGGTATCATGGTAGATTCTTACCCTATGTAGGTGCTTACCTGAGAGTTCATGCCGACCAAAGCACTAATGATGTAAAGATGTCTAAAATGAGTTTAGAAAAACGATTAACATGGGATAGAAACTTAGTAGAAAAGGAATTGGAACATGGGGCGTGGAAAGTTGGGTGGAAGAAATACAAGGATATTGAAGAGTGGGAACAAGAAGTTAAGGATAATGGAGGTAATCCCACATCAAGAGAAGGTCAGATAATGAGTTCCCGAATGCTCAATAAACGAGAAGGTAAGAAAAATAAGAAGGAAGTAGAGGAATTACTTGGGAAAGAAATTACTCCCTCAGAATATGAATGGCTCAGAGGAATGACGAGTGGGACTTATCAAGATAAAACAGTTCACGAATTATTGAATTGTGAGCGAATGTTCTTATTGAAAACCAAAAAGGAAGAAGATTTATTCATGGAAAGGGATATTGTTGTTTGATGTTATTGTGCCATTGTATAATGTAAAACGAGAATGGGTTGATAGATGTTTAGAATCTATTCACAATCAGACATTCCACAACTATCAAGTTTGGATTTGTGATGGTTCACCGAAGGATGAAAACAATAAAGAAATAACCGAGTTAATCTCTCAAAAATATCCTCAATTCAATTATGTGCGACAAACGGGGATAGGTGTAGGTCAAGCGAGAAACCAAGCCATTCGTTTAGGTGATAATCCGTATGTTGCATTTTTGGATGGTGATGATTATTGGTATCCAAATTGGCTTGAGCAAGCATCCACTTACATTGATAATCATGCCTTAGAGAATCAAGTGATTTTAATTGGAGAAGCAGAAGGAACAATAGAAATGGTTAGCAAAATGAAGGGAACGAAATGGGAAACAAAAGTAAGATACCATGCTTTTGACCCCTCTCAATGGTTGCCTGAATATCACTACTATTACATTCCTAAACATCCATTGTTTCCCTCATTTACAATTATGAGAAGAGAAAGAATCGAAGAAAGCGAAGGCTTTAGAGAAGATATTGGTGTGATGGAAGATATTATTTTTTGTTCGCAAATGTGTGGAGATAAAATGAAAAATAAATCAGTATTCCAAGTAGCAAAATTAGATGGATTATTCGGATGGAAAGAAGCCCATGAAAATAATTCAGCCTTTGGTGGAAATCAATCAGGTCTAAGTCATCAAAATTATAACGAGCATAAGCGATTATGTGGGGAAGTAGCAAGGCAATACTATGTGCGAAATATAGAGGATAAGCCTGAAGATATAGAATTGGAATGGTGGAATTATTACACCGATTTTGCGACTGAAAAAACTCTACGATTGATTTGACCTGACGAGATGTGTGGAGTGGTTGGGCGTTCTATATCCTTTTTCTTGCGCTGAAATGGAAAATATAGAATCATCATATTTAACATTTACTCTTTTTGGAGGTAATAATCTTTGGAATAATCTTCTCTAAACACATACTCTACGATGGGCCTAAAAAACAGAAAGGTAATTCCTTTATGTAGGTGTTCGACTATCTTAGGAGTATGGGCGAGAAATTGAAAATCGTATCGAAAGGAATGGCGGAGGGATTTGCACCCTCTTTTGAAGTTGAATTAGAACCACTAAAGAATATATTAGCAGAAGTCATCACCACTACTAAAAAAGAAGATGATGTTTTGATGGCCGCTATCAAAGCCTACATGGGTGCGGGAGAAGATAAAGATTCCGTAGTAGAATCAGAAACGATGTTTTTAGATGGCTACAAGACCCCTCACTATCTTTACAAGATGTATCAATATATCAAAGAACATTATACACTTGATAAGACGATGGATTATTCATGGCGAAGAGAAACAGAAGTTCCCCCATCTAAGCATAATTTTGAAGTGAGGAAAGGAGAAAAAATGGCTCTTATTTTCAAAGGTGCTTTGTTCATTACATCAAAGGAAAATGATGATGAGAAGTATGTGATGTGGATGACTCCTTATGATGATAATTTAGGTTTAGAAATAGAGGTTTTTCATTGTGGGCGAGATAGATTTCAAAGAGCCAAAAAGGACTTCATAGAATATTTTGATAACGACCATCCGTTGAAAAATCAAATGGTGGATAGTAAGTGGAAGTTCTTAGACATCAAGGAAGTAGGATGGAAGGACTTAATTGTAAGTGATGAGCAGAAAAAAATCATTACAAGGAATATTACGAACTACATCAAAAATATAGAAACATATCGGGAAAACCGATTGCCTACGAGTAGAGGTATTCTAATAACAGGGCCACCGGGAACAGGCAAGACGCTTTGTTGTGAAGTCATAGTGAATAGTTTAGATTGTTCAGCAATTTATGTATCTACGGATTCTGTATCAGAAGTGGGAGATATTAAGAGAGTGTATGAGTTGGCAAGAAAAATCTCTCCTTGCTTAGTTATCGTAGAAGATATAGATACTCTCGGTGGCTTGGATAGAACTGTGAGGGGTGGAGAACATCCTCTATTGGGGGAGTTTTTGAATTGTCTTGCAGGTATGGGAAAAAATGATGGAGTTATTACTATTGCTACTACTAATTACGCACAACATCTTGATGCCGCACTCGCAGATAGGCCCGGTAGATTTGATGTGAGATTGGATTTCGGATTGCCGAGTGATGAACTTAGGAAGCACATCCTTACTAAATATCTGAAAGATTTAGGTGCGAATGTTAAAGTCAATGGTGCAGTAAGTAAAACAAAGGGTCTTTCGGGGGCTTACCTGAAAGAGATTGTGATGACTGCTTATATGATAAGTATGGAAACGGAAAAGGAACTCGATAAGAATATTTTGAATGAGGCCATCAATGATGTTTTGCGTTTGAAACGAATCGTCAATCCTAATTATGATGGTGGAGGAGTTTCAGAAAAAAACCTATATGGCTAATTTGAGCAAACTTTATGTATCGGAAGTGAAAATGAATAGTTATGGGTTCTTCTGAAACAGATTCAATTCAAGCCATCTTAAATGAATTGAAAACTCTAAATGAATCATTAGGGGCTGAAAATCAACATTACCAAGATTTTATTCAATTCAAAACTGAATATTTCGATAGGAATGAAGATATGAGAGATAATTTGAGAGATATTAAGGGCGATGTTAGAACTCAAAGTAAAGATATTGATAACCTAAAAACCGATATGTCTGAATTACGAGATGAGTTCAAGGAAATGAAGTTTGATTTAGCACCTATTTTAGAATTGAAAAAATACATTCAAGAGCAAGTGATTCGATACTCAAGCGTAGGTTTTTTCCTTGTATTAAGTGCAACCTTTGGATTCAGCCAAATGGGTATCTGACCGATAGCCTTATCTATCGGAACGCAAAACATTATATCGAGGCTTGACTATGGTTGATTACAAACTTGAAGAAGTAGTAGTGATGAAACCTGCACGAACAGGGGCTATGTTCACCGTTGGTGCGATACTTGGGCCTGTTGTCTTAGCAGGTGCGCTATATCTCGGTTTCAAATTATTCGACAGGCTAAGAGGTTCGCTTTCAAACCAATTTAGTGCAGAGGAAAAACCTGTTTCAAACCTTACTGTAAATGCGGGTGTGTCGGAAGTAAAGGAATACTATTCCACACTTGAAGGTCAAGCCTACGGTCAAACCGCAAACGATTATATGAGAGCCACGCCTGTTTCGTCATTCGGACAGAACTTCGGAGGCCGAGCCTTCTAAGTGGTGGTGTTAAAGTGATAGATATAGAACAACTAAGGGCGGAGATGGAAGAAGAAACTTCTGAGGTCGAGCCTACTACTCCTTCTTTGATGAAAGAGTTTGATAATCCTACTACTGCGGCCACAGGTGCAGTTGGGGCTACAATGGTAGGAGTAGTGGCTTTTGATGCCATTAAGAACGGTAGAAGTGAAGAGGGAGATAGATTATTTCAAGGTTCATTGGGTTGGATTCTCGGATTAGGTGGGGCTTTACTTGTCGGAATGAGTTTTGGAAGGTTGAGTCGAGGTCATACTGCTCAGAAAGAAGCAGAAGAATATCTGAAGATGATGAACAAATTAGAAGCCGACTATGAAGAAGAAAAAGAGGCTGAAGAAGAAAAAAGAGCCGAGCAACAAACTCATATTGATAATAACGCCATGATGCTAACAAACCCTGAGCAATTCACACTTGCGCCTTTGCCTTATGATATGGGATTAGGTTTCGGAGAATATGGGAATGCAGTAGGTCAGAGTTTGCTGACTTACGCCCAAAAGTGATAAGTAGTATGGTGGAGATGAAAAGAATATGGTTACACATTTTGGATATTGTCCTTCACTAAGGAAGAAGGTTGATTTTGAAGTTTCGGAAGTAATTGACTTACAAACGAAAAGAGGAACGAAATATCAAGTAAAGGGGTTTTACGAAGGTAGATTGTGTAACACCTTTTGTAGTGCTGAAACTGCGGCCGAATTGCGAAATAGTGTGGGAACACCTAAAAACTTTGCGATGATGTCTGAAGAAAGCCAAGAAAACTTAGGTCAAGCAACACAGGAAGAAAATGTCCCTGCTATCGTAGGCCCAAGTGAAATGGCTTACGGTCAAGAAGGAGAAGCGGCTGAAGCACTTCCTCTTGCTGAAACTGTTCCTACTCCAATCATTGACGCTGATGGAATCGGTATTGAACCGATTGATAATTTATCACTTCCTGACGCTACTGTTGAAGATATGCAAATCACTTATGATGAAGCCCCACAGATGGATGCTAATTTTGAAATCGCTGAAATGCAACCTGAAGGCGATGGAAGTTCGATTGGCAATATCGCCCCTATGAATCCTGATGCGCCACTCCACGCTGAAGAGTTTGAATCGGAGGAAAGTCAGGCTAATTTAGGTCAAGCAACTCAAGAAGAAAATGTCCCTGCTATCGTAGGCCCAAGTGAAATGGCTTACGGACAAGAAGGGGAAGCGGCTGAGGCACTTCCTCTTGCTGAAACTGTTCCTACTCCTATTATTGATGCTGATGGAATCGGTATCGAACCGATTGATAATTTGAATCTTGATTTGAATGGTGGAGATATACTTTCTGCTATGCAAATACAATTTGGTGAAGCCCCTGAAATGTTGGCTGACTTTTCCATAGCCCCTATGCAACCTGAAGGCGATGGAAGTTCTATCGGAAATATAGCACCGATGAATCCTGATGCACCGCTTCACGCTGAAGAGTTTGAGGCTGACGACTACTCTTCTATATCTTTTGAAGAAACGATTGCGATGGAAGAAGTTCCACCTGCGGTTTGCTTTGTAGAAAAGATTCCTCCTGAAGTTTGGGCTAACACAAGCCTTGAGGACAAGGTTCTATATGAAAAAACAGGAGATGAATCAGTTCTTGATTGCCCTGTTTGTGGTATGACGAAAAGCGATATGAGGGCTTTGGATGGATATTGTCCTACGACTGACCCTGAAGGCCAAGATTATATCTCGACCAACAGTTGCCCGTATGAGAAATATTTTGCCCCGCAACATTGGATTGAAGAACCAAAGGTAATCGGACATATTTCAGAACATGGAATCGAGTTGGAAGATACCTTGCCTCCGAATGTAGATATGCCTCCAATCGACCCTCTTGAATCAGGAGTCATCATCACTACAATTCCTACTTTCCACTACAATAAAATCTATGCACAATTACCATCAGGTGTGATGGCTCGACAAGACCCATTAGGATTTAATTACGAGTTATCTTACTATGGTATGGATGAGCCGAAAGTTCAAGAATTAATTGATTTGGCTGAGGGTAGTTATGACTTTATGTATGCTTCAGAACAATACTCAGGAGAAGTAGTTTCAACCCATAATGGCTTTGAACTAAAGGCTGAGTCAATAGTTCCTTACTCAGCAGAATCCAAAAAGGCATTATCAGGGAAAACTGCTGAAAAGGCAATCCTAACAGGGGCATCAACAGGTGCAACAATGGAAGTCGCTGACGCTCTTTTGGCGGCTGAAGAGTTTGGGGCAGAAAGTTCCGATTGGGCTGAAATAAAGGAAGAAATTAACGATTATGGAGTAGGCGTAATGGTATATTTCATACCTAAAAAGCCTCAAACTCATTCTGAAATGAGGTCAATGATTAAAGAATACTTTGGTATTACGGGTTCTTTCCCCTCGCAAAGCCACTTTCATTTCATAACCAATGATGGCTATGATATTATTCCTACAACAGAAAATGATGAAGGCGTTATTGAACCTGTATTTCACATTAGAAAGCAAGACAATGAAAGGTCTTGGGGGGCTGAAGAGTTCAATGTGGAGTTTGATGATTGGGCTGAACAAGAAATGCTTACTCATGGCGAAAATGTTTCCTTCAAAGAATGGGCTAAAGAAGAAGGCAAAAAGCATGGTGATGTGGACTTAGAAGATTGGGCTGAACATGAAGAAGAAAGCCATGATGAAAGGTATGGGGCTGAAGATGATACATGGCTTTACTATAACATTGATAGAGGTGTTTATAGATTACCGATAATAGACAATCAACTTAGGGGGAGAATGGAAGATAGAGAATATGAAATGAGGACAGGTTTTCCCAATGCACATGAGTTATTATCAAATGCGAAAGAGGCATCCTCCAAGAGTGCAAAATTAAACGCATTATATGAGTGGGTGAGAGGGGATGATGGAAGGGTCGTTAGAGTATTCCGACCCAATCTTGGACTTGAGGCTGAAACCTTTGATGCTGAATGGAACTTAGATGTTGTTGGCGGCAAAGGACTTACAACTGATAATATCATTGTGAGGAGGAATGATGTGGCGAAAGGAAGATTAGCAGTTTATCCAAAGGGGCATGAATCTGTTCAAGTCGATGTGTATGAACCTGAAGGAAGCCACATTGATTCTCACTTCTTTGAAGCACCTGAAACGAAGATGAAGCCTCCTGTTAAAACTCTTGGTATCCTACTTGGGGTTGGGGCTTTGGTGGCAATCTTAGCACCTCAGAACCTTAGAGATATGTTCAAAAAATAAGCGAACTCTTTATCTATCTGAAAGGCTGAGTGTAAGGTATGGATGCCGTTCCTGATGAAGATATGAGTAGGACTGCATGGAGGAATCTATTAGTTCCTCTTGTTGGTTCTGCCGCTTTCTTTTCATCATCATTAGCAGGTGTAGTGCGAACTTATCAGAAATATGGATGGCCTAAGAGAGCATTCACTCTATCCGATTATTTCTTATTGTCTTTACCGTTCCTGATTATCCCGCTAACTCTGCATGAGTCAGTAAAGAATGGACTCAAGGCGGAGGAGTTGAAATGACGATGAAATTGCACGATGC
>MDSZ01122891.1_pt1 | contig 18301 bp, 19 predicted proteins | sample 811201 | NCBI WGS metagenome assembly MDSZ01 (sample SAMN05326647, study PRJNA326480) | marine metagenome | isolation source: seawater | place: Indian Ocean: North | collected 2010
AATTTTTATCTTCTCTTGTTCATATATTTCAGGTCCTGAAGGCTTATTTCCTGAAACAAAGAATAAATTTTTTGATGAAAAACTTTCTCCAGATCTCATATTGCCGACCTCTGAAGATGTATCAATTAATAAAGATGATCACTATCCCCCAATTAATAAAGGTATTCCTGCTGCTGAAATCCAAGATATACCAGCTCCAAGACAAATATTTTCTTCAGGTCAATCTAATGAAGTACAGCTAAGGCGACTTGGCGAGTTGATGTGGGTTTATGTAGAGACTCTTCCTTCTACTTCATGGCCAATTACAAAAAATTATTTTGAAGCTTCTTCAATGTCAATCATAGATGCGGACCCAGATACAGGGATTATGCTCATAAAATATTCAGATAGCCTTAATTTTAAAATTACAGTTGAACATGGTATTAAGGAGGCTTCAACAGAAATTTTCTTATCGTCATATACCTCAAATCAAGATTCGTTGATAGACGAGAACCCTGAATTTGTTCAAGAAGAATTAGAAAAAATAGTTCAATTTTTTGCAAGCTCAGCATCTTCTTTTTCGGGGACATCATTGGCAGCACAAAGTTTGAATGATAGAAAAAAAGCAAAGATTTTTAATATCAATGATCAAACTATTATTGAATTAAACCTTGGCTTTGATAGAGCCTGGTCGGCTGTAAGTAGAGCTCTTGAGGCTGGAAATATTACCTCTAATGATATTGATCGAGATAATGGAATTTTTTTAGTCAGTTATTCAGCAGAATCTGAGAGCAGCAGTTGGTTTTCTTTTTTAAATTTCAATGACGATGAAGGTAGCGAGTCACTATTGCTAGGAGAGGCAGCAGAATTTAAAATAATACTTGAATCAAAAGATAAGAAGACTAATATTCTTGTTGAGTCTCTTGAAGGATCTAAAGAAGAAGCTGAGGCTCTTATTTCAAAAATAAATGAATTATTAACATAGAAAATTATGGAAAAAATCTCTCAAATAACTACAGGAAAAGCTAAATCTTTATATACGACTAATTATCCAGATCAATTGGTTATGGAATTTAGAGATGACACTTCTGCCTTTGATGGAAAAAAAGTTGAAGCTCTAGATAATAAAGGTAAGGTCAACAATCAATTTAATGCTTTTATGATGGAGTTCCTAGCATCTAAAGGTATTGAAACTCATTTTATAAAACTTCTCTCTAATAACGAATCTCTTGTTTATAAATTAGAAATGTTTCCAATAGAATGTGTTGTAAGGAATAGGGCAACAGGCTCTCTTTGTAAAAGGTTGGGTATTGAAGATGGCTTAATACTTGATCCCCCATTATTTGAGTTTTTCCTAAAAGACGATGATCTTGGAGACCCCCTTATTAATGATCATCATATTGAGTCATTTGGATGGGCTTCTCAAGAGGATGCTGATGCAATGAGAGATTTAACACTCAAAATCAATGAGATTCTCGTTGATTTTTTTATGGAAGCAAATTTAATTTTAGTAGATTACAAATTAGAATTTGGTAAATTTCAAGGAAAAATGTTATTAGCTGATGAATTTACTCCAGATGGCTGTCGTTTATGGGATAAAGATACATTAACAAAAATGGATAAAGATAGATTTCGTCAAGATCTTGGCAATGTTATTGAAACATATGGAGAGGTTGGAGAGCGTCTTGGTATGCAAATAAAACTTGACTAAATTAGTCAGGTATTGATAATACCAGCATGAACTTTACAACTAAGAGCAGATATGCTGTAAATGCCCTGGCAGACCTAGAGTATCTTTCTAAATCTGAAAGCCCAGTAGCTCTAAGGGATATTGCTTCTAGACAGGGTATAGATCTCACATATCTTGAGCAATTATTTAGAAAGTTGAGGGTGGCTGGAATTGTTAAGAGTGTTCGGGGTCGAAATGGTGGCTATATTTATGCTTCCCATCCTAAGGAAATAAGCATTAAATCAATTATGGAGGCTGTTGAAGAAAACCTTGACGCAACTAATTGTGCAGGTACCTCATCTTGTCATTATGGACAAAAATGTAATTCACATCAGTTGTGGGATGATTTAAATAATGTAGTTGATAATTTTTTAAGTGATATTTCTATAATAGATCTTGTAGAAAAGCCTAAAGACCAATATATACATTTCAAGGAAATCCAAAAATGAGTGAAAAGATAGATTTACCAATATATTTAGATTATGCATCTACAACTCCAGTTGATCCAAGAGTTGCAAAAAAGATGACAGATCACTTAACTCTTGATGGCAATTTTGGTAACCCGGCATCTCGTTCACATAAGTTTGGCTGGAAAGCTGAAGAGTCTGTTGAAGAGGCTAGATCGCATATCGCAAATTTAGTTAATTGTGATCCGAGAGAAATTGTATGGACATCTGGAGCAACGGAAGCTGATAATTTAGCTATTAAAGGCATTGCTAAATTTTATCAATCAAAAGGTAAGCATATTATTACCTCCAAGATAGAGCATAAAGCTGTCCTTGATCCCTGCAGGCAACTTGAACGAGATGGTTTTGAGGTTACTTATCTTGAACCAAATGATGGTGGCTTAATAACTCCTCATTCAGTTAGAAAAGCTATAAGAGACGACACTATATTAATCTCAATTATGCATGTTAATAATGAACTTGGAACTATTAATGATCTGGAAGGTATTGGATCTTTGGCAAGAGAAAATGGCATATTTTTTCATGTTGATGCAGCTCAAAGTACTGGAAAGGTAAATATTGATCTTGGTACCCTGCCTGTTGATCTAATGTCCTTTTCTGCGCATAAAACATATGGACCAAAAGGTATCGGCGCACTTTTTGTTAGAAGAAAGCCCCGTGTAAGGATTGAAGCTCAGATTCATGGTGGCGGTCATGAAAGAGGTATGAGATCAGGCACACTTCCTACTCATCAAATTGTTGGCATGGGAGAGGCCTTTAGATTAGCTAAAGAAGAGATGGATACAGATAAAGAAAGAATTCATAAATTACATAATAGATTTTATGACTCTGTCTCTAAGATTGAAGAGATTTATGTAAATGGCGATTTTAAGAACAAAGTAAGTAATATTCTTAATATTAGCTTTGCATATGTTGAAGGTGAATCTTTAATAATGGCTTTAAAAGATATAGCTGTTTCTTCAGGATCAGCTTGCACATCTGCTAGCTTAGAACCATCATATGTTTTGAGGGCTCTTGGAAGAAAAGATGAGTTAGCATCTAGTTCCATTAGGTTCTCTTTTGGACGGTTTACTACTGATGAGGAAGTCGATTACACGCTTGCTCTAATTAATCATGCGGTTGAAAGGCTCAGAGAGTTATCACCTCTTTGGGAAATGTATCTTGATGGTATTGATCTTGATTCAGTGGAATGGCAAACACATTAAATATTGGGAGGTATTTATGGCATATAGTAAAAAGGTAATTGATAAATTTGAGAACACTCTCAACGAACCGGAAAAATTTAATGTTGGACGGTTTGATCCAAAAGAAGCAAATATTGGTACAGGAATGGTAGGTGCACCTGCGTGCGGAGATGTTATGAAATTACAGATCAAATGCGAATCTAAGGGAAACACTCATATCATTAAAGATGTAAAATTTAAAACTTATGGATGTGGTTCAGCAATCGCGTCTTCGAGTGAATTAGTAGATATGCTTGTTGGTAAAACATTAGAAGAGGCAAGGGAAATTAAAAATGTTGAAATCGCTGAAGCATTAGAGTTACCTCCTATAAAAATCCATTGTTCAGTTTTAGCAGAAGATTCTATTCAGCAAGCAATAGACGATTTTGAGAAGAAGCAGTAATTAAATATGGAAAAATTTAAGCCTGCACAACTCCAATTTTCTGATATGGCTATATCTCATTTTTCTAAGATGCTTGAAAAAGAGCTTGGAAAAAAATTAATAAGAATTGGTATTAGAAAAGCAGGCTGCTCTGGATATGAGTATTTTTTTGATTATGAGGAACATCATCTCGATGATGACACTATTATTACATACGACAATTGTACATTTTTAATAGATCCAAAAAGTTTTGAATTTTTAAAAGGAAGCAAAGTCGACTATACAGAAGATGGATTCAATAAAGGTATTAAATTTTACAATCCAAACGCAACAGCGGTTTGCGGATGCGGCGAGAGCTTTAATATAGATTCTAAAGAAAGTTCTAACTCTAAAAACACAACTCAAGTAAAAAAAAAATAAAAATTTTACCTCATGAAGAATTTTGTCCAGATGGAATTACAATTGAGGCTTATGATGATGAGAGTATTTTGGAGGCATGTTTAAGAAATAAGATTCGTATAGAGCATGCATGCGAAATGTCATGCGCTTGCACAACTTGCCATATCATAGTTGAAGAAGGATTTAATAATCTTGAAGATGCTTCAGATGATGAAGAAGATCTGCTTGATAAAGCCTGGGGGCTTGAAGCTAAATCAAGGTTAGGTTGTCAGGTATATCCAAAAGATGAGTTAACAGTTATAAAGATTCCTAAATACACTATTAATCAGGTTTCTGAGGATCATTGATGAAAATTGATTGGTCAGATATACATGAAATAGCTTTAGAATTATATGAAAATTTTCCTGATGTTGATCCTCAATGGATAAGTTTTCCTGATTTGCATAATAAAATATGTAATTTAGAGAATTTTACTGGTAATCCAAAAAGCTCAAATGAAAAAATTCTTGAAGCTATCCAGATGGCATGGATGGATGAATTAGATTAACTCACCTATAATGTCGCAAATTTAGGAGTAACCTTATGTCTTTACAAAGAACACTTTCAATTATTAAACCTGATGCAACCTCAAGAAACATTATTGGAAAGATCATTGATAGATTTGAAGAAAATGGCCTTAAAGTAGTTGCTGCTAAATTAATACATATGGATGAAGCAAAAGCTGCTGGTTTTTATGAAGAACATAGGGGGAAACCTTTTTTCCCCAATCTTGTTGAATACATGACTTCTGCACCAGTGGTTGTTCAAGTGCTGGAGGGAGACAATGCGGTGATGAAAAATAGAGAGTTGATGGGAGCTACTGACCCAAGTGCTGCAGATCCCGGAACAATTAGAGCAGATTTTGCTGAAACAATTGATGCGAATGCTGTTCATGGATCAGATTCTGTTGAAAGTGCAATTAGAGAAATATCTTATTTTTTTAAAGAGAGTGAAATTTTTTAACTGAGTGCTTAAAGAAAAAATAAATTTATTAGGATTCTCTTATGAGTCATTAGTAGAATTTTTTAATTCTATTAATCAACCAGGCTTTAGAGCCGTCCAGTTGATGAAGTGGATTCATCAGAGAGGAGTCCTTGATTTTATGCAAATGACTGATTTCAGTTTTGATTTAAGAAATCAACTTTCTAGTCTTGCAGAGGTAAAACCTCCAATCGTAGATGAATGTCTTGTATCCCCAGAAGGCACAAAGAAGTACTTAATTAAGCTAGATTCGGGTTCAATGATAGAGATGGTTAAGATTCCAGAAAAGAAGAGATTAACTTTATGTATTTCTTCTCAAGTAGGATGCGCTCTCCAGTGCACTTTTTGTGCTACCGGAGCACAGGGTTTTGAAAGAAATCTAACCGATGCTGAAATTATTGGGCAATTATGGCTAGCTAATTTCTATGATCAATCTACCCCTCGAATCTCCAATGTTGTTTTTATGGGCATGGGAGAGCCTCTTCTCAATATCGAGCCAGTACTTTCATCAATCAACCTTATGAAACATCAAAATGCATATGGTTTATCTAAAAGAAGAATTACTTTAAGCACCTCAGGGATTGTTCCAGAAATTTATAAACTTGCTGAAAGAACTGATGTTTCATTAGCAATATCTTTGCATGCTGCTAACAATGTATTAAGAGATGAAATTGTACCAATTAATAAAAAATACCCTTTAAATGAGTTAATAGCAGCTTGTAAAAACTATTTAAAATTTCAGAGTAAACGCAAAACTATAACGATTGAATATATTTTGATAGATGGAGTTAACGATTCACTTGTCCATGCAAAAGAATTAGTTAATATTTTAAAAGGATTATCTTGCAAAATTAATCTTATACCGTTTAATCCTTTTAAAGGCTGTAACTATTCTCGCTCCAATGAAGGCTCTATTAATAAATTTAAAAATATACTTATAAAGAAAGGGCTAGTTACTACTCTTAGAGCCACTAGAGGTGATGCCATTGATGGCGCATGCGGTCAACTTGTTGGGAAGCTTGTTAAAGGTGTGAAAGGCAGGAAGAAGAATAACTCAATTAATTTAATTAATACATGATGAAGCTTAAATCTGCACATACAGCAAAGATAGGGAAAGTATTTCAGAATGCCCGAAATCTTAGTTCTATGAATCAAAAGGAGGTTGCTGAAGAGCTCTTAATTAATGTTGAATATATTAAGGCAATTGAATCAGGCGATTATTCAATTTTTCCAGCAAGAATATTCGCTATTCAATATTTTAAAAGATATTCAAAATTCCTTGATCTGAAGATCGATTTTTTTGATATTTATAATGCAGATGTTGCTGCTGCTGCTAAAAAAGAAGCTTGGTCTAATGCACATCAAAAAACTTTTTTTAAAAAACTAATATTGAAATTTAAGAAGTAAGGCAAATCTAATGCATAACTCAATAATTTTTTTCAACACGATTAACTTGATTCAATACAGCTAAGTGTTAATGTTGATTTAGTAGAATCAGAATCATGAATAATTCTTGGATAAAAAGAAAAAAAACAAAACCTATATTTGTTGGAAATGTTGGCGTGGGTGGTAACAACCCAATCTCAATTCAATCCATGACAAATACTAATACTGCTGATATTCAAGCTACTATTAACCAGATTAAAGACTTGGTGGTAGCTGGTGCAGATATTGTAAGAGTCTCAGTTCCAGATAAGGATTGCGCTACAGCGTTTAAAAAGATTAAGGACTCAGTTTCAGTTCCACTTGTTGCTGATATTCATTTCGACTATAAGATTGCTTTGCTTGTAGCTGATTCAGCAGATTGTCTTAGAATTAATCCTGGTAATATTGGTAAGGCAAATAAAGTGCAAGAAATAATTCAGGCTGCAAAAGATAATAATATTCCTATAAGGATTGGCGTTAATGCAGGGTCTTTAGAGAAAGATTTACAAAAAAAGTATGGGGAACCTAATGCTGATGCCTTAGTTGAGTCAGCTTTGAGACATGTAGATATTTTAGATAGACATAATTTTTCTAATTTTAAATTAAGTCTTAAAGCTTCAAACATTCAGATGACTGTAGATAGTTATAGGAAATTTTCTAAATTATTGGATCAACCATTACATTTAGGGATCACTGAATCAGGTAGTTACAGGGCTGGATCTGTAAAATCATCAATTGGTTTGGGTATATTATTATCAGAAGGCATAGGAGATACCATAAGGGTTTCGCTTGCTTCAGACCCAGTAGATGAAATTAAAATTGGCTGGGATATCTTAAAAAGTCTTAATTTAAGAAGTCGTGGTATAAGAATAGTGGCCTGTCCAAGTTGTTCTAGACAAAATTTTAATGTTATTGAAGTTGTTAATGAGCTTGAAACAAGATTTGAGGGGATTACAGAGGACTTAGAAGTTGCAATAATAGGTTGTTATGTCAATGGTCCAGGTGAGTCAAAGGCAGCTGATGTTGGTTTAACTGGGGGCCCTAGTAATTTGCTTTATGTTGACGGGACTCCTTCTAAAAAAGTTTCACCTGAGAAACTTGTTGATACAATAGAGGAACAGGTAAAAGAGCAACTTGCAAAAAAAAGCTCTTCAAATATTATTGCAAAGGGTTAAAAAGTGAAGATTCAATCATTAAGGGGCATGCCTGATTTATTTCCAGAAGATTTAGAGAAATGGCATATATTAGAATCAACACTCCTAAACATTTTTAATTCTTTTGATACCAGTGAAATTCGAACTCCACTTATAGAGCCTACAGATCTGTTTGCAAGATCCGTTGGGGACTCATCTGATATTGTTAATAAGGAGTTGTATTCATTTTTAGATAGAAATGAGGAAAGTATCAGCCTAAGACCAGAGGGTTCAGCAAGCGTAATTAGAGCAATAGTTCAACGAAAACAAGAGCATAATCAACATAAATTATGGTATCAAGGGCCAATGTTTAGGTACGAAAGACCTCAAAAAGGAAGATATAGGCAGTTTCACCAAATAGGGGTTGAGTATCTTGGGCATCAAGAAGGAGCGTCTGAGTATGAATTAATTTCTATGATTCTAGAGATTCATCAATCTTTAGGCATTCAAGACTATACAATTAAAATTAACCATCTTGGAGATTCACAAGCAAAAGAAAAATTTTGTAAATCGCTTGTTTCATTTTTAGAGCCTCGCATAGAAGACTTGCATGAAAAAGACAAAGTTAGATTAAAATCTAATCCTCTACGGGTGCTAGACTCAAAAGAAAAATCTACTCAAGTGTTATTAAAGAATGCGCCTAAATTCCAAGATTTTATTTCAAAAAAATCGAAAGATTTTCTAAATGATCTTGTTAATGCGTTCAAAGATCAGTGTGATATTCATATTGATCAATCCTTGGTTAGGGGCCTAGATTATTATACGGGTGTTGTTTTTGAGATTGTATCAAGGGAACTAGGAGCGCAGGATGCTTTTCTCGGGGGTGGCAGATACGACAATTTATCAAACCAACTTGGTGGCAAGGATATGTATGCCATAGGTTTTGCAATAGGAGTTGAAAGAATTATTGAGCTGCTCAATGTTCAAAATATCAATCAATCATTAAAAGTTGGATTTATAATTGTCGGGGAGCAGATTTATAAAAAAACATATAAAATAGCCAATGATTTAAGAAGATCTAATAAGGACATTATTCTTGATACATTTTTAAGTGAGGGAAGTTTAAAATCTCAACTCAGAAAAGCCAATAAGAATAATTGTGATTTTGCAATCATTATTGGTAATGAAGAATTAAAAAATAACCAAGTAATATGGAAAGATCTCCGTGAAGACGGGGACCAGGAACTTCTTAATCTCAATGAACTTTTAGATAAATATACAAATCTTTAGGAGAGAACATGGCAGGGTACAGTTCAGATGAAGAAAGGTTTTTAGGGCTTGTAAATTTTTTTAAGGATAATAAAAACTCTCTTTTAATTGGTTTTTTAATTATCGCAGCAGTTTTAATTTCTTCAATAAGCTATAAGTCATATACATCTTCTCAAAATGCTAAAGCAGCAGAAATTTATGATGTATGGTTTTTAAGCCTTTCAGATGATTCTGCTAAAGCGACAGATGATGAAGAAAATTTTAATGAACTTCAAGAGAAGTATTCAAGCACCGGTTATGCTCAGCTAGCAAGAATGATTAGGGGTTCATCTCTCGCTAGAGAGGGCGATCTTGACCTTGCTTTAGATGATTTTAAAGACCTTTTAGAGGAATCATCAGGCTTATTTGGAAATAAAATACTTAATTCAATTGCGAAAATTAATATTGCTAGAATTGAACTGAGTAGAAAGAATTACTCAAACGCTTTGGAAGTCTTGGAATCATTTAATTCTAGCGCAGAGCATTCTCTTGTTTATGAGGTGAAGGGAGATGCTCTATTGGGCCTTAAGAAAGATAATTTGGCATTAGATCAATACTCATTAGCGCTTGAGAATGCACAGAATGAATCTCATAGATCTCTTTTGAAAATGAAGATCAATAAAATTAATAATTAAGACTAATGAAAAAAAATATATTACTTAGTATTTTTCTAATACTGACTTCTTCGTGTTCCACGTTAGCCTTTTGGTCAGATGATTCAGAAGAAGATATATTAGAGCCAGTTGCTCTTTATTCTATTGAAAATGAATATCCAATTTCTTTAGAGTGGAAGAAATCCTTTGACGGGCAAAATAGTTTAGGTTCATTTAAACCTTCTTTTTATTCTGGAAACATATTAATTGCTGATCCTGGAGGAAACATTACTTCATCTAACCCTCAGTCTGGAAAAATTAATTGGAAAATTAATCTTGATCGAGAATTAGCTGCAGGTGTAGCTTCAGGTTTTGGAAAATTAATTGTATCGGATGTGAATGGTTTTGTAATAGCTATTGATTATGAGACTCAAGAAATTTTATGGGAAAGAAATATAGGTGGTGAAATTTTATCTAATGCATTAGTTAGCGCTTCTCTAATACTTGTAAAAAATTCTGTAGGCGAGTTACTTGCACTAAGCTCTCTATCAGGTGAAATAAAATGGTCATTTAGATCGCAGTTACCTGCTTTAACTGTTCGAGGAACGGGAGAACCTATAATAGAAAATGGTATTGTTTTTTCAAGCTTTGATAATGGGCGTCTCGGAGCATTTCAACTAGATACAGGTTTTTTTCTTTGGGATGCACCTATTTCATTTGTAGAAGGCTCATCAGAACTTGAGAATCTTATTGATGCTGATTCTGCGCCTGTCATGGTAAAGCAATTAATATTTGCTACTAATTATCAGGGTAATTTAACTGCTTTTGATATAACTCAAAAAAGACCTGTTTGGAATTCTAACGCTTCATCCTTTCACTCTCCTGTAGTAGTAAATAACATGATCATTGTTATCCAAGATGATGGTTCAATCTTGTCATTTTCTTTGGCTAATTTATCTTCATCATGGACTTCTAAGGAGTACTTAAGGAGAGAGCTTTCAAATGGGGTCGCATATAAAAATATGATGTTAGTTGGAGACTTGGAAGGCTATGTGCATGTTATAAATCCACTAACTGGAATTACTTTAGGAAGAAAAAAAGTTTCTAGAAATCCCATTATGAGTATTGTTACTTTCAGAGAATTTGCGTATGTTATTGATCAAAAATCAAATTTAGCTGCAATTAAGCTTTAGAATGTTTCTTCAAAATGTTAAATTCAATCGCAATTCTTGGTCGACCCAATGTAGGTAAATCCTCTTTATTTAATAAGTTAACAAAAAGCAGGAATGCAATTGTTTCGGATTTTTCTGGCCTTACAAAGGATAGAAACTTTGGTTATTTCAATTTAAAAGATCAACAATATTTAGTAATTGATACCGGAGGAATTACCTCTGAAATTACAGAATTAAGCGCAGCAATAACTCATCAAGCTAGAATAGCAGCTGAAGATTCAAATCTAATATTGCTAGTAATTGATGCATCAACAGAGCTGACTTCTGACGATATAGATTTGTTTCAATCAATAAGAAAGATGAATAAAAATTTTCTTGTTGTATTAAATAAAATTGATATTAAAAATAGATCCAATGCTAAAGATGATCTTCTGAAGTATGGTTCTAGAGAAATCATAGAAATTAGCGCAGAACATTCACTAGGGATCAAGGAGTTACAAACACATATTTCAAAACAATTTATCCAATCTTCTAATGCCAATGTTACTGAAAAATTATTAGGAACTAAAATAGCAGTTATTGGCAGACCAAATGCAGGAAAATCTACATTTATTAATCAATTTACAAAACAAGATCGTTTAATTATTTCAGATTTGCCTGGAACAACCATAGATTCTATTCATGTTCCATTTGTTTTTGATGATGAAGATTTTGTTTTTATCGATACAGCAGGTATTAGAAAGAAATATAAACAAAGTAATGCAGTTGAGTATTTTTCTTATGTTAGAGCTATGCATTCAATTGAAGAATCTGACATTGTCCTAATGCTAATTGATTCTCCTGAAGGTATCGTAGATCAAGACCTTAGAATTTTAAATTTGATAAGAGGGCATGGAAAGCCCGTAGTTGTTGCTTTAAATAAAATTGATGCGTTATCTGCTGAAGATTTATCTGATCTAAAGAAAACTAAAAAGTTCCAAAACTCGACATTAAATGATTTAGTTATACTGCAAATTTCTGCGCTATATAAACGAGGATTCAAAAGACTTTTTAATACTTTAGCCAGGGTGAATAAATTAGCCAAAACTAAATTCTCTACGGGTAAGTTGAACAAATTACTTTCAAAATTTACAAACTCAACTAATGGTCCAAGCGTATCTGGTAGGCAAATTAAAATGAGATATGTGCATTTTGGAGGCATCCATCCTACAAAATTAATAGTGCATTCTAATTTTTCAACTAAAATCCCTTCCAATTACAAGCGATACCTAATTAACTCATTCAGAGAAGAACTCAACCTTAAAAGTATTGAGTTAAGCATCACTTTTAAGAAAGGAGATAACCCATTTGAAGGTAAGAAAAATAAACTATCCGTAAGGCAAATTAAAAAAAGAAAACGTTTAGTTAAGCACACAAGAAAGAAGAATTAATTAATTTAAAAAAATGTAGTTAGACTACATATTTTTATCTCTATAAATGCCGATTTATAGCAAAATAATAATATATTGACAATTTAACTCATATAAATTGAAATCTCACTACATATCTTATTTGGGTATATAGCTCAATGATTGCTACAATTAGTTAAATTAGATATAAAAAGGAAACATATGTCTACTAAACACAAAAAAGTACGACCAGTTTATATTAATCTATTTGAGATCAAGCTTCCTATTTCTGCAATATCATCAATAACCCATAGGTTGGCTGGTATTTATATTTTTTTTATAACTCTTCCTCTTTCCCTTTATCTTCTCTATTTCTCTACTAATAGCTATAATGACTTTATGATGCTTTCAAATAGCCTCAAAAACTCATTTTTATTTTCAACATTTGTTACTTTTAGTTTTTTAGTCTACGCCTACCATATTTTGACTGGAATTCGACATTTGCTTCAGGACATACACATTGGAGAGTCTCTAAATGCTTCTAGAGCATCATCATATTGCGTCTTTTTCATATGGTTTGTATTAGTTTTTTTCGTTATCTTTAGAGCGTATCTATGATAGGGTCAACTTTATTTTACTTACAGCGCTTTTCTGCTGTTTTTTTACTTTTTTATACCGTTTGGATAGCAATCTTTTTTCTTTCAAACCAACCTCTTGAATATAATTCTTGGACCTTCTTTACAAGCCAATTAGAGTTTCTTGTCTTAACAACCTTAGCTGCCTTTACTTTAATGACACATGCATTTATTGGTTTATGGACAATTGGTACAGATTATTTAACTTCAAGAACTATTGGATTTTTAAATCTAGCAATTGCTAGATATGCAGGTTTAATTAGAGTTGTTTACACACTTCTATTTTGTTTACTAGGTCTTTTTTTCGCTTCAATGATTTTATTTATTATTTGGATTTAGATTTTGAGTATTTTAAATTCATCCAATATTAAAACTCTTGAATTCGATGTGCTTGTAATTGGTGGCGGAGGATCAGGTATGAGAACATCATTAGAATTAGCAAAATCTGGCCTTAAGACAGCTGTTGTTTCGAAGGTTTTTCCAACAAGGTCTCATACTGTTTCAGCTCAAGGAGGAATAACTTGTGCAATTGCAAGTGCAGACCCGCAAGATGATTGGCGTTGGCATATGTATGATACTGTTAAAGGTTCTGACTATATTGGAGATCAGGATGCAATTGAGTACATGTGTTCAGAAGGCCCTAAAGCTGTTTTTGAACTTGAGCATATGGGATTGCCATTTTCTAGAACTGAAAATGGACGGATATATCAAAGACCGTTTGGAGGTCAATCAAAGGATTTTGGAAAAGGTGGCCAAGCAGCAAGAACATGTGCAGCAGCAGATAGGACAGGACATGCTTTGCTTCACACCCTTTATCAGAATAATGTTAAAGAGGGCTCTAACTTTTTAAATGAATGGTTTGCTGTTGATTTAGTTCTTAACAAGTTAAAAGAAGTTACAGGAGTGGTGGCATTTTCAATTGAATCAGGTGAAGTTGCATATTTGAAAGCTCAAGCCACAGTTTTAGCAACAGGCGGTGCTGGAAGAATTTATTCTTCCACTACAAATGCTCTTATAAATACTGGAGACGGTCTTGGTATGTCTTTGAGGGCTGGCATTCCTGCGCAAGACATGGAGATGTGGCAGTTTCATCCCACTGGAATATATGGGGCTGGTTCCCTTGTTACTGAAGGATGCAGAGGAGAGGGCGGCTATCTGATAAATAAAGATGGTGAAAGATTTATGGAGAGATATGCGCCTAATGCTAAAGATCTTGCTGGAAGAGATGTTGTAGCTCGCTCAATGGTTCTAGAGATTCTAGAGGGAAGGGGGTGTGGTGAAGATAGAGACCATGTATTTTTAAAACTTGATCATTTAGGTGCAGATGTTTTAAATACGAAGCTTCCAGGTATCTGTGAGTTATCGAGAACATTTGCTGCAGTAGATCCAGTTTATGAACCGATTCCAGTAGTCCCAACATGTCATTATATGATGGGAGGAACTCCTACAAATATTCATGGTCAAGCATTTAAAACTAGCGGTTCAGGTGATGATTACATTCCGGGCTTATTCTCAGTTGGAGAGGCTGCATGTGTTTCAGTTCATGGCGCAAACAGGCTTGGTGGAAATTCACTCTTAGATTTAGTTGTTTTCGGAAGAGCTGCTGGACTTTATATTAACGAATCCCTAAAGTCAGGCGGTGGAGTTGCTGATGCAGATAAAGATGATATTGATAATGCTCTTCACAAATTAAATAAATTAAATGAGTCTTCTTCAGGATATGAAATCCCATTAGTCAAGAAAGAGCTTCAAGAGGTTATGCAAAATTATTTTGGTGTTTTCAGGAGAGGAGATTATATGGAGAAAGGTGTTTCGGCTTTAGAAGATATTAGAGAAAAAATTGAGAATCTTCACTTGGAAGATAAAAGTTCTGCTTTTAATACTAGTAGAGTTGAAGCAATAGAACTTCAGAATTTATTTGAAGTTGCTGAGGCAACTGCTATATCTTCACTTCAAAGAACTGAGAGCAGAGGTGCACATGCTCGAGAAGATTTTCCCGATAGAGATGATGAGAATTGGCTTTGCCATTCACTATATGATCCAACAACAAAAATTTTAAGTAAAAGGCATGTTAATTTTAAGCCATCTAAAGTTGAAGCATTTCCTCCAAAAGTTAGAACCTATTAAAAATTTATAATGATGATTAGCATTAATATTTATAGATATAACCCAGAAAAGGATCAGTTTCCGTACATGCAAACCTTTAAATTTGAAAAACCAAAGAGAGATATTATGGTTTTGGAGCTTCTTAACCAATTAAAAGAAAAAGATCCCACTATTTCATATAGAAGGTCGTGTAGAGAAGGAGTATGTGGTTCTGATGGAATGAATATAAATGGAAAAAATGGACTAGCGTGTATTACCCCTTTGTCTTCAGTAGTTAAAAAAAATAAACTAGATCTTCGCCCTTTACCTGGTCTCCCAGTCGTTCGTGATTTAGTTGTAGATATGACTGAATTCTATGCTCAATATGAAAAGATTAAACCTTTTCTTCAGAATGATACGCCAGTAGATATTGGTGAAAGACTTCAGTCTCCAGAGGAAAGAGATAAATTAGATGGTCTTTATGAATGTATTTTATGTGCATGTTGCTCAACAAGCTGCCCATCCTTTTGGTGGAATCCAGATAAGTTCGTAGGTCCAGCCGCGCTTCTTCAAGCTTATCGATTTATTGCAGATTCAAGGGATACTAAGACAGTAGAAAGACTTCAGAGCTTATCTGATCCATTCAGTGTTTATAGGTGTCATGGAATTATGAATTGTGTCAGTGTTTGCCCAAAAGGACTTAATCCTAATGAGGCGATTGGTGAAATTAAATCAATGCTACTTTTAAATAAAAATAAAGAAAATATTATTACTTCTGACAAGGTAGGTTAAGAAAAAAATGAATAATATGGAGAGATTTTGGTCTACCTCACATACTGCGGGTGCTCAGAGTGCATATCTAGAGTTTTTATATGAGTCATACTTAGATGATCCCTTATCAATTCCCAAGGATTGGAAAATATATTTTGATTCCTTGCCTCGAGTTAATGGTGGGGAGCAAGAAATTTCTCATCGAGAAGTAATTAATAGGTTTAAAGAGGGCAAGGTAAATCCTATTTTTGATGACATCTCTAATGAACATCCAATTAACCCTAAACAAATTAAGGTTTTTCAATTAGTACAAGCATATAGAAATAGAGGTCACCAGAAAGCTAATTTAGATCCTTTAGGATTGAAGCCAATTCGTCATTGCGATGATTTGGATATTGGATTTCATGGTCTCGATCTCTCAGATTTATCAGAAGTTTTTGAAATTGATTCATTGCAGATAGATAAAAAATCAGCAACTTTATCTGAAATTATTCAGGCTTTAGAAACTATATATTGTGGTACTTTAGGTATCGAGTATAACTATATCTCATCATTGTCTGAAAAATCTTGGTTTCAGAAACGTCTTGAACCTAATCTAGGAAAATTAGACTTTAATGCAGAAGAGCAAAAATATATTTTAAAACGTTTGAGTTCTGCTGAGGGCCTTGCCAAATTCTTAGCATCAAGATATCCAGGTATGAAAAGATTTGGAATTGATGGAGCAGAATCCTTAATTCCCTTAGTTGATAGCTTAATTCAAAATTGTGGAGTATTTGGGGCAGAACAAATTTGTTTTGGCATGGCGCACAGAGGAAGATTGAATTTATTAGTAAATGTTTTAGGAAAGTCACCAAAAGAATTATTTGCTGAGTTTGAAGAAGAATATGAGTTAGAAGGAGCAAGCACAGGAGATGTTAAATATCACCTTGGTTCTTCAACTAACATATTGACTCCCAATGGAGAGGTCCATGTATCTTTGACTAATAATCCTTCACATCTAGAGATTGTTGATCCAGTTGTTATTGGTTCAGTGAGGGGCAGGCAGGATAGACTTAATGATAAGAAAAAAGAGTTGGTTGTGCCAATTTTGATTCATGGTGATGCGTCTTTTTCAGGGCAAGGGGTTGTAATGGAGACTCTTCAGATGTCTCAAACCAGAGGTTATGGAGTTGGTGGAACTATTCATGTAATTGTTAATAACCAAATAGGTTTCACTACTTCAAACGAAGAGGACTCTAGATCAACACAATATGCTACCGATGTAGCAAAGATGATAGAAGCTCCTATTCTCCATGTGAATGGAGATGACCCTGAAATGGTAGTATTTGCTGCTAAATTAGCTTGTGAATATAGATATAATTTTAAAAAAGACATAGTTCTAGATTTATATTGCTACAGAAGAAGAGGGCATAATGAAGCCGATGAGCCTTCATCAACTCAACCAATTATGTATCAGAAGATTGCTAATCACCCTTCTGTAAAGAGTTCGTATCAAGAGTCACTTATTGCTTCTGGAGTAACTAGTCAAAATGAGTGTGATGAAATAGAAAAAAGTTATAGGTCTGCTTTAGAAAAAGGTGATTCAGTAGCTCATAACCTTGCGACCAAGCCAAATGAGTCTTTGTGGTTTGATTGGACTCCATATATTAATCAAAGGAGTGATGCTGAAATAGAATCTGCATTTAATAAAGACAGATTTAAAGAATTAGCTAAGATAGCCTTTACACCTCCTGAGGATTTTGTTTTGCAAAGACAGGTGGAGAAGATTTTCTCAGAAAGACGGGAAATGGCTGACGGAAAAATTCCAGTCAATTGGGGCTTTGCTGAGAATATGGCTTATGCAACTTTATTAGATCAAGGATATCCTATTAGATTTTCAGGCCAAGATATTAGAAGAGGGACATTTTCTCATCGTCATGCAGTTGTATTAAATCAAAAAGATGGAAAAGGCTCTATGCCATTAGTTAATATTGCAGAGAATGCTAATACAACCATTGATATATATGATTCACTTTTATCTGAAGAGGCTGTGCTTGGTTTTGAGTATGGTTATTCAGCTACTAGACCTTCTGGATTGGTCATATGGGAGGCACAATTTGGAGATTTTGTGAATGGAGCCCAAGTAGTTATAGATCAATTTATTGTTTCAGCTGAGCATAAATGGGAAAGGCTTTCAGGATTGGTCATGCTTCTTCCTCATGGATATGAGGGCCAAGGCCCAGAACATAGTAGTGCTCGATTAGAACGATTTTTACAATTGTGTGCAAATGAAAATATTCAAGTCTGCGTTCCAAGCACTCCATCTCAGATATACCATTTACTTAGATTGCAAACAATTCGAAAGATGAGAAGACCGCTCATTATCATATCGCCTAAGAGCCTGCTTAGAAATCCTCAAGCTATTTCTTCAATAGAGAATCTAACCGAAGGCTCTTTTGAGTATGTTATTGATGATTCTGATCAAAATCCTGAGAAGATTAAAAAGATAATAATGTGTTCAGGAAAAATTTATTATGATCTTGCATCAAAAAGAGAAGAGTTAGGTATTGAAAACATAGCTTTATTAAGAATTGAGCAGTTATATCCATTTCC
>MDSZ01235278.1_pt1 | contig 18296 bp, 26 predicted proteins | sample 811201 | NCBI WGS metagenome assembly MDSZ01 (sample SAMN05326647, study PRJNA326480) | marine metagenome | isolation source: seawater | place: Indian Ocean: North | collected 2010
ATCTCGCTAATCAAGGTGCTTTCGTGGCTAAGAAAGTCAGCCTCACAGGTAAGCCCTCTTCCGAGTTTGGGGATGTATTAAATGGCATCAAACTCCCTCCTTTCTTCGGGATTGTTCGCCTGTACGGTGTCTATGAGGCTCAAGACTTCAACGGAAAAGCACCGAACGCGGGCATCGGATCTCATGAGACGGACAGAGAGACTCCCACAAGCAATGCGGGTATTCCCCCTACAAATCTTTTGCGAAAGGACAATGATCTCTTTCCTCTTTACATTCTTAGAAGAGGCGGGGCAGAGATCACAGTCGCAGGTGAGGAAGAGTCACACACTTATGTAGTGACAGAACACGCTCTCGACATCTCTAAAATCCCCACCTACGTTGACGGAAACTCTTTCTCAGACTTTGATTATGTCGTTGAATGTACTGTCTTCGGTTTCGGTGTGGGCTTCATCAATGAGAATAACTTTGTTCTCGCGAGAAAGTATGACGCATCAGATAGTCTCGTAGGTGTAGCAGGTGGGACTGCGCTCACTAACATAAGAATGTGTCTCCCCTCACCTGTTTCTCACACAGACGAGGTGTACGTCGCAGGTACTAGAACAGTGTATCAAGGTGATCCTTTCCAAACGATTGGAGGCGCATCCCCTAGCTACACTGATCAGGCTTACAGGTATGGGTTAATCCCTCCTTCAAATACTTATCTTCTTAACACACCTAGAGGACAGGAAGAAACGGATGGGACGAGCGCGGTTGAGGTAGCTAATAAAAGGTCTTTATAGGTGCTTGCCTCTATGGACTTCTACACTACGATGGGTACAGGTGCTGTCGGAGGTCTTGTAAGACGAAATACTCTTAAGGATGTGGGCTACTCCAACTACATTTCAAACTCCGCTCTTATCGCATCGGGAGAGCGCGTAGCTTTATCTCCGACCCAAGCTCTCCCTCAAACTAAGATAGGTCTTTTCACGGAGGTTCTTGGGACAGGCTCAGAAAGAGCTAGTGCAACGGTTACGATCTTCTCTCCTTTCTTTGACTTCTACTCAAACAACAACGGGTCGGACTCTTACTTAAGGATAGAGGTGGATGACTCAAGTGGTAAGGGTCTTTTCACCTATCAAGTAGACATCAACTCAGCACCTGCTACTTACAATGACTTGATCCAAGAAATAGTCACGTTCTTTAACGGAACTCCTGTAGACTTTGTGACTGAAGAAAGAACAACTTCTGTTTCTTTCACTTTCTTTTCTCCGACACTAGGCGAAGAGGGAAATAAGACTACTCTTAACGTCTCACTACAGTCTGCATCAACAGGAGGGGCAAGGTCTGACACAGGCATTAAAACGAAGCTGTTCAGCGGAGGTCGCGTTGGGTCTAGCTACGATAATCCTACTCTAAGCAAAGTCAACATGACGGGAGGTAAGACTAAGCCCGTAAATGCTATTTCTTTCTTGTCTGACTTCGGAGCTAGGGACATCGACATTTCTCTTGTAGGGCTGACTTCTAGGCTTCCTTTGGGCATCTTAGTCAGTGATCATGACTTCATGTGTGAAGACGTATTAAGAGATGGATCTACTCGTTTACAAACATTCGGTAGTAAGCTTACTTCACTCCCTTCATCAGCAGGTTCAGATGAGCAAGGTAGACCCTACACCAAGATCACAGGTGGAGCAGGTGAGATCCTACATATGGGGGATGGAGATGTTCTTTCTTATGGTGCTTTCCCATTAGCAGGGGGAACTAAGAAATACAGAGTGTTTAGAGGAGGAGGTAGTGTGTACGGCGGGTCGGGAGATGTGAAGGGAGCTCCGCTAACTTTCCTCAACGACTCTTTCTCTGAAGAACTCAATCCTGTACTGAAGGGATCTGTTTTGGCTTGTAGGGCTATGCTCGTCAGGAACTTTGAAGAGACAGCTTTTAATGCACAGAACCTTTCGGTGAGATCTTACGGAGATGAGATACAGCTCTTAATCGCTACCCAAGCGGTCTTCAAGGGTAAGAACGAAAGGCTATCTAATCTGCCCCTTAAGATTGGAGGAGAGATGTCACCTAGCGGGTTTGGAGAGGGTTTCGCCTGCGCTGACCGCTTCAGGGTGAAAGGCTTGCCTTTAATGAAGGGCAACAGCCAAGCCCCTGAAGATAACGAACCAGCTAAGTTGAGTCTTGATAAGAGTATCTTTAACATCACTAACTAAAGGTGTAGGAAATGGCGAAAACGAAAGGTCAAGGGAATGTAAGGAACCCTTACTGTTGCACCATATGCGGGCTTGACCTTCCGAAAGACTCTAGTGAGTGGGGGCTATCTTGGTCAGAAGATACAGGTGTTTGTAAACCTTGTTTGATTGGGATCAGATCAAAGTTCCCTAGAAAGAGAAATAAGAAAAATGACCTCACTAGAACTACTGAAGATCATTAAGTCTATTTACGAATCACCTATCGGGTCTTTCCCGAGAGGAGGCATCGCCTCAGCTCTAAGAATCTCCATTAGCATGACCCCCACCTCAGTGACTTTAAAAGACAAGAAAGATGAGTGGGTAACGCTTAAGATCATCGAAGCCGATAAGTTCAACGTCGATCTTTCAAGTGGGCTAGGTAGTCACTCACTTATAGAGACTGACTTAGAGAGTGCGCTCATATTTGCACTAGACTCTCTCGTCCATGAAGAGATCCGAAGGGCGGTGCGCGAGGCGCATAAATGATCGCCCTGCTCGATAGCTCATCTTGAGAGTTTCTTTCATTCTCTCAGAGGCTCTTTCCGAAAGTCTCTCAGGCTTAAGAATGAAATAGGCAAAAGTCTCAGCAAAGTCCTCGAAAGGATCTCTGTGTCCATAGGGTGTAGGTATGCCTAGCTCTTTGAGAGTGTCATTCTTAGATGCTTGCTCATAGGTGAGATAATCCATGTCTTTAGGAATGACACCTTCCCAAGACTTATTCCAAAAGTCTCTCGCGTCTTCAGAAAGAAAGTCTATATGTAGCCAATGACCCACTTCATGAATAAAAGTGAACACGATCTCTTTCATGCCTGAAATGTGGCAAGTTGCGTCGAGTAGGTCATCATACAAGTAGATCAATTTCTTTCCTGAAATATACTTGGCACTAGAGATACCCCAGTTTCCAGCTATCTCATCTTCAGGGTTAGATCTAAGAATAACTTGCTCAAGAGACTCATGTAGGAGGACTTGGACTTTTCTTTTCTTAAAGAGATGATCAACCACATCGAGAGGCTCTAACATAGCTTCAATTACGACCTCACTGAGATCTTCTGCGGTAACTTTAAAGCCCTTGTGTCGAAAGACTTTTCTTTCTATCGTCTCTTGATCTTTGTACTTTCTTTCTCTTTGCTCTACGAGGGGCAGTAGAGCCTTTACTTTCTCGTATAAGCTTTCGTAATCACTCATATCTCCGTATGAATTCTTAGAAGACTCTAGAGCATCGTTGAACTTAGGAAAGTCATCGCCCCAATAGTTGTTGTAAGCTACTGTTCTGTGTCCGTAGAGATGTTTAACAGCAAGCCTAAGATCCCTAGTGAGTTTCTGATTAGCCTCAAAAAACTCATCAGGAAGAGAATATTCTTGAGAGGGGGGGTCTTCCCACAGATATTCTATTGCTCCTGCTATATTTCTTATCAGCTTATTCAAGACAAAAAGAGGAGTAGCGCGTACACTAGAGATGCTCATAGTGTTTCTCCTAGAACTTGTAATCTAGCCCGAGCTTTGGGACTTGATTAGTGGGTACAAGACAGCATATCCCTATGATCAGAGCTTTGGCTCCTCCTGTTTTAGCGATAAGGTCTGCGTCATCATCGTTACAGAGTAACCCGTTTTCTGAGACTTTGAGTTCCTGATTGAGCTGATAGTCGGCGGGGATGGTTCTGTTCCCTTGCGCGTCTAGTCTGAAAGACTCGAACTGACGGAAGAGAAACCTCCCTCCTCCTGCCACTAAAGTAAGAGTGGCTGTCCCTAGCGCGGGGGCGATTGAGGAGGTGTTCTGATAGCTTGTAAAGTTGCGGTAGTTGGACACCCTCGCGTTGTCGTAGTCTTCACTCCCATAAATTAAGAAACCGCACGTATAAATGCCGTCTGACTTCTCTACAGTGAAGCTCGTAGTGTCTAGCTCATTCTCCACATACTTGACCCAAGTACCACCTTTCCATTTCGATCTTCTGAGGAGAGGTCCGATTGTAACGGCGAAGCGATCACCATTACGGATAATATCTAAGTTCTCAGGAGTCTCATTTAAAGTTAGTGATGACATAGCCTTTTCTCCTCATTACTTTCTTAACTACCTCTTTCTTGATTTGACTTCGAGATTTCGAGGTCATAGGCAGAGGCTCTTTAGGATCTACTTTAGGCGCGTCTTCAAAGCCTTTTGGAAGACCTTTAACCTTCTCTTCCGTGTCTATTACGAGCTGATTAAGAGTAGAGAACTCTTTCCCACCAGGCTTGCTTTTAATCTCTGAAGGAGGAGGGGGGGCTTCCAAAGACTCTTTCTTAGCTTCATCCTTAGTCCTATCAGGGTTGTCCGACATCTCTATGCTATGTTTAGCTGTGTCAGGTTCGTTTGAAAGTGCCTTAGACTCAGCAAGTTCTTTAACGGACTTATGGAGAGGGTTGTCGAAGAATACGTCTTTCGCTTTAGTGTTTTTCTCTTTTGAGACGCGCTCAAGACGAGCTACTCTCATCATTAAATGATACAATCTATCCATAACACACCTTCTTTCTCTGCTTAAGACACTGAGGATATAAAGTGAGTATTAATAGAGCGCGAGTGAGAGAATGTCTAAGAGATTACTTTGAGACTGAGGATTTCTCAGATCAAGATCATCTTGGTAAAGATGAAGACAAGGGATCTACCACCATGATGATGAAATACATCATCATAGCCCTCTCTTTACCCTCTGTTTATGAAAAGAAAGGCAAAGAGAGGGCTAGGTTAAGATCTGTAGTTAACCAAGAGGTTAACTTAATGAGTCAACGGCTCTTGTGTAAAAGAGTTAGGTGGGGTCGCTATCGTCCACGTAACTAGGGATTGAAGGGTAGCTCTTAATCTCCTCTTGGGCAATGAGCCAAGCCTTTCTCAGAAGCCAACTAGTCGTTCGATCAAGCCTCTTAGCTTCTCTCTCGATCTCTTTCCTGACATTATCCGTCAGATATATCGTCGTTTTTCTCTTGTCTCTTGGCATCTTCGCGCTCTTTCTTCTTACGTTGCTTGTAGTCCCATCGGTTTTGTCTTTTCCGACACACCTCAGAGCAATGTCTTAACTTGTTGGGGGCGACAGGTTTATCGCACCGATACCAAGCACATATAGGAGTAGTTGGAGGCTGTTCTTTATTTTCTTCTAATTTTGGTTCGGAGATAACTAGATCAGAGCGTCCCCTACAGTGATAGTGGTAGCAAACCTCCGCAGACTCTTTGAACGCTCTACCTTGATTGAGCCAATAACGAGAGCACCTCCATTTCCAAGACCCGTCCTCTTGTTGCTCCCAATGAACAAAACACTTTCCCATTTACTCTACTTCTTTCTCAGACCCTGATAAGTTGATCATGGGTGGCACGATCACAGAAAGTACATCTTCATGGTCTAAGAATAAGTTCTTTCCTTCTAGACACAAAGCACCCTCTTTCTCGTATGCGTTTCTCATCACGAGATACCCTTCTATGTGGTCTTTAGTGACACCTGAAACAATGACACAGCACACTAAGAAATGTTCCCCATATTCTTCTTCTTTAAAGTCGTCGTCGTCATATAGGAAGAAAGTGAAAGAGTTGATCTGCTTAGTCCCCTCTTCTTCGACTTCAGGGTTCCACAGCTCTGCAAGGTAATCCTTAACTGTAGGACGCTCCGCTTCAGGCATCCATGTGAGAGGCTTAGATACTTGAAGATCTCCGTCTTTGAAAACTCCCCGAACACCGCATGAGAAATAAGTTTCAGCTCTGCGGTTCGTTAAGAAATCTTGGAGGTTTAGGTCTATGTCCTCGTTGTCGAGGTAATAGCTAGTTCCTTTCTCTAAATAGGAGAAAGAAACATTAGCCATGTTCTCTACAGCATACCGAAAGAGGAAATCATCTATCTTAATCTGAGGCTTCCTAGCCATGTTTTTGAGGAGTCTCTTATTTTTGAGACGAGCCTTGGCCTTCCTCTTTCGGCGCAGGGCTTTTTTTTGCTTGTTAAGTTTTCTTGCTTTCTCGACAGACTTCTTGGTCATTTCCAATCCCTTCTCTTCGGTTATTTTGTACGGGGCTTTATACCGATGTAGCTAAGGACTTTCCACAACCTGAAAATATAGGTGCGATAGATATTAGATGGGTACTGTATACAGGAAAAAACCAATAAGACTGTAGAGGTGAAATATGGAAGGTTCAGACCTTAAGAGTTTTTTTTTAAGCTTAGTTGACGAGAGAGGTGGTTTCGTTTGTCACCATGCTCATCTTGATAAAGCTTATCTAATCACACCCGACTCTCTTGACCTATCTCAGAAAAGCCTCAAACAGAAGTGGTATCTATACAGAGAATTGAAGAGGAACTACACAGAGGTTTCCCTGAGAGAAAGAATGATAAGAGGGATCGAAGGTCTGAGGAAACAAGGTGTTTCTAAGTGTAAGACTTTCATTGACGCAGACTCTGTTGTTGGCCTTATGCCCATAAAAGTGGCTAAGGATTTGAAAGACGAGTATCGAAGTCTTGGGTTTGATCTTCAGATTGCAGTTCAACCCTTAGAAGGGGTGCTCAACCCTGCCACTCAGAAATTCTTCACTAGAGCCTGTGAAGTGGCTGACGTGATAGGGGGCTTGCCTGACCGAGACGAGTTTCCAATCAAGCATATGGACTTTATACTTTCTCTCTCAAAAGAAATGGGAAAGCCTGTCGATGTCCATGTAGGTCAGAATAACGTGCCTTCTGAAAGAGAGTCCGAACTCGTGGTTGATATGACTGAAGCGTATGGTCTAGAGGGGAAGGTGAACCTTGTCCATGCAATCTCCATCTCTTGTCAGGACAAGAGAGATAGAGAAAGGATTATCTCTAAGATTAAAGGCGCGGGGGTGGGTGTTATTGTATGCCCAAGCGCAGCCCTCAGCATGAAGCAGCAATCAGATCAGTACGCTCCAATCCACAACTCAATCGCTCCTGTGATGGAGCTTGTAGAGAACGGAGTAGAAGTGATGTTAGGTGTGGATAACATCGCGGATCTCTTCATGCCACTAGTGGACGGAGACTTGTGGTTTGAGTGTCGTCTTATGATGGAGGCGATCAGATGTTATGACCTACCTCTAATCGCTAAGATTGCCTCTTCTACTAGAGGCTTCAACTGAAAGACTACTCGTCCGATTTCTCGATTACTTTAAACTCGTGGAACTTAATGATCCAGCCATAAGAGTCTGAGATGTCCTCTAACAACTCATGGAGGTGCATTTCGATATTAGAGTCATCTTCAATAGGAAACTCTAACTCTTCAGGGAGAGGGTCTTCTCCCGTATAACACATTTCTTCTGAAACAGGGTTTTCCCATCTCAGGAGGACTTTAAGATATTTCATTTCCTGCCTTCTTTCATAAGCCTCTTCAGTTCGTAGTAATCTCCGTTACTCATCTCGACGAGCTTGCATTCACCTACGCTTAAGATTTTTGGGGGTGGGGTTCTGTTTACGTATTGAGTTAAGCCTTCGGACTCACAGACATTCACTTCTACTTTCCTGCTGTAGTCACTATAAAGCAGAAACATCAAAAACCCGATGAAGGCGCATATGCCTAGCTTTTCCATGATCATTTACTTTCTTCTTTAAGAGTTCTGAGAAAGTCAGCAAACTCTTCTTTCTGTGTTCTTAGATTGTACGTAGGGATGCCCGCAGAGTGAGCCGTCCGTACTGCGTATCTCGTACCGCCTGAGTCAGACCCTTCCCTTAACGGATCGCCTTTACTCCAATAGACCACAAACTCTACAGGAATAGAGCCGTCTAGAGATTCAGAATCACCATAGATCTGATACATATTTCTAGTGATCAGACCTATGGTGTAAGCCTTCATCTTTTCGAGTGGATATTCCCAACAAACCTCAGAAGCTTTCTCAATCGCCCATTCTTGGAGAGGGAAGTAATTCTCAGAGGGCTTCCACACTTGCTTAAGTCCCCTTACGTTATTACACCCGCGCTCAAAGTAGGTATCTGCTCCCTCAGCACCACCTGTGCGTAAGACATAACCCTTCTGTGCAAAGAAAGAGCCGATCTTTTCCATCTGTAATAAGACTTTCTGAGGTGTCTGCCTAGAGCCTATACCTGCGTAATGTTTGACTCCCATTCAATGTCCTTTCTTTAGAGTCTCCTACACTACATATAAGAACGGCATCGACACCCTCATAGTTTCTTTATGGTTACTTTGCTCTTTCTGCGAAACATATAGTTTCTCAACTTAAGAAAGAAGTGTCGCCATGAGAAATAATGAGGGTTAAGATGGTTCAGAAGCTATGCGCCTGCGCCTTGTCTCTGCTCGCAGTTTTCGGTCAGATCCAAGCAGAGCCTAAGAGGAGTGTTCCGAAGCACAAAAGGGCTTACTTATCGAGTTCGGCTAAGGAAGCCTTGAGTCGATCTAGTTGAGCTTTTGTCTTCTCGATCTGCTCCCTTAGTTCCTTCTCTTTCTTAGGGTCTATGGGGGGATTAATGGAAGGGGGGGCTTCGTTGATTTTTTTGATTACTTCAAGACACCACAAAATAAACCTCTTTTCTTGTGTGGGACACGGAAATAAGAATACCTTTAAAGGTCTGAACTTATAACGGCTTAGATAGTTTTTTTATCTTCTCTCTGCTGTACGACCATACAGAACAACCCATTAAGAAAGAAAAGCACAATGTCGCCACTACAAAGAAAGATCAGTGAGCTGAACCACAGAATAGCCTCTCTTGAGATGAGCCAGGGTGAGCTTGATGTCATCAATAAAGGTGTTAAGAACGTCCCTTACGTCATTGAGGACTCAGTGAGCATCCAAGTCTTTAAGACAATGGACGGAGATATCGTCGCTGATGTCTATTACTATGACAAGCACAGTCGAACTGTCGCCCGCATTATTGATAATCTTGAAAATGTTTCTTTCTTTTCAGATATGATCAGAAACAAGCATAGAGATCCTGTAGGCACAAAGATCGCGCATAGGCTTAACTTTGGGAAGGCCAAGCGCGTCTCTGCGGTAGGGTTCAGGATGGATCTTGAAGACCTCATGGCAGAGTTAAGAAAGACATTCGGGTCGAGCAATGTCTTTGGTGGAGAGTTCCGTCATCTTAGAGGTGACTTTATTTAAAGTCACCCGTGAGAGACAAACTGATTTAATCTCTTAGCGATCTTCAAGACTTCATCTACAGAGGAGTTCTCGAACTCTGAGATGTCTTCCCCTAGAAGGTCAGTTAGATTTGCGTATTTCTCAGGTTCCGACTGAAGATGAATAAGCTGAAGCTCATTCTCGGTGCGTCGGTCAACGATGCTCTGAGCGAGATAAAGGATTTCGAGCCTAAGCTCATAAGGAGTCTTGTTACTCTTAGGGGCAAGGTCGCCCTTCAACTTTGACATGATTCATGTCCTTTCTTTGTGTTTGTGTGTGTTTAGCTATAAGAAGCTAAGTAAGCTTTTATCAGCTCTTAGGGGCATCGTCAAGAGTCCCCTTCAAAGCAGTTCTCAGATACTCAGAAAGAGCTTCTTCAGCTTCTTCGCTGACATCAAAGAAGCCACCCTCTAAAAAGGCTTCCCTTTCCCCTAACCATTTGACCGCTATTTCTGTTAAGAGGTTCGGGTCAAACGAGAAAGTCAAAGATCCGTTTTCGAGACGGATACTTTTGATCCCGTCAACTTGTAGAAACACGTCATGACCGTCAAAGATCTCTTGGAAAAGGTGGTATTTATCTCCCTGAGCTATAGTTACTTTCGTGCTCATTTCGAGTATGTCCTTTCTCACGTTAAGATATGGGCTGTCAGGGATTCGAACCCTGAACCTGCGGATTAAAAGTCCGATGCTCTACCTATTGAGCTAACAGCCCTTTTTTGTTTGTTTATAAGTCTAAGAGTGCGTCAATAACCGCTAACAGAAGGGATCTTCCCATGAGAAGAACAGCATCCGAAATCATTAATGAGCTTGAGTTCAGAATCGCTCGCCTCGAAAACCGCACCGCAGGAAGAAGAGAAGAGATCATTTCTTTGATGATCAAAGGCTTGCAGAGCACTGGTCCTGAGAACCTGATGCAAGTTGAAAAGATCGGTGCAGATTATTATGGGTTTATGAGTGCTGAAGCCGGAAGCCCTGCGGGGAAGGCGATTGAAGAGTTTAAGGCCAACGTAAAGGGAGAAATGGATAAGCTAGAGAGATCTTTAAAGAGGCTCGTCTAATCCCTCTTAGCAGAAGTCATTCTGAGTGATCCCAGCGGGATTTGAACCCGCGTTCTCGGCGTGAAAGGCTGATGTCACTGAGGACAGATTGAAGGGAACTCACCCTCAACCTTTCGGGCGATTGATAAGACCGCCTCAAGAGAGAGGTCTTCCTTATTCCAATGTTCTTGGTTTCTTTCATACACATAAGAGAAAGCAAAATCGAGCGCGTAGGTCTTGATGTCAGAACTCGTTCTTTTCTCAGAAAGATATTCTGCTATGACATTCGCGCCGTCAAGAATATCCTCAACCGTAGGGTAATCTCTTAACCCACAGGAGCTGAGGTAAACGAGATGATCTCTTGAGGTTGAGATTGCTTGTTCTGTGAGGTGAACTGTTTCTTGGCTGATGCTCATTACACGACATCCTTTTTTTTTTGTTTATATGTTTGAGAGAGTGTCACTAAACTCTGAAAGAAAGAGACTTACCATGAGAAGAACAGCTTCCGAAATCTTATCTGACCTTGAAATGAGAGTCGCTCGTCTTGAGAGAGAATCCGCATTTGGAAAGAAACAGATCCATAACAAAATTTACTATCATAATGATCAGAACAGAGCATGGGGGAACCCTCCTCCAAGAAGGCAAGCTCCAAGCCTCCCCCCATATAATCCAATTCTTAAAGTTCTTGCGCGTCTTGAAAGAAATTATGACATTAAGTTCGACAAAAGGTCACTCAGCAGACGCACACTCTCAACTCAAGTGAGCCATTACGACCCGAAACAGATTGAGCGGTATCTTAAACCTAATTCGGGAATCTCAAAAGACTCGATCCCAAGCTTAGACCTTTACACTTTTGACGGTGAGAAGCACACCGTATTTTTCACTTTCGTACCCTAAATGGACAGGGCAGGATTTGAACCTGCGTACTCCGAAGAGGTCAGATTTACAGTCTGATGTCTTTAACCACTCGACCACCTGTCCATAAGGTAAGCTCAGAACATCTTGCCTCTGAGCTTACCTAAGTGTGGCTTACGCACTAGCCGTACCAATAACATATCGAAGAAGCCTCTCCTTAAACGTATAAGGCTAAGACTCTTAGGGCGGGTGAGCTGATCCCTACCATGTCTCAATAGTTGGGTGAGACGTAAAGCCCGCGCTTGCTTTTTACTTACTATTCATAAGTAACCCTAGTCCAATGTTCGCTCTTAACAGCCCAACGTGTGCGTATATTAAGAACTCCCCTACTACTGAAGCAAGCCAACAATCACGGAGGCTAGTAGGTTCTGATAACTGAGTTACTAGAGGAACGTGCGAAACACACGCCCCAATGCCTATCATGCCCAAAAGACATGATAGGCTCTCTAAGAGCTTATTCTTTCTTAGATAGATAAAAGAGGAACATACCCATCGCAAAACAGTAGATGTAGACTGAGTAGTCGGGCAGTATTTGTTCTGCGGGCATGGTCTTTCTCCTCTAAGAAAGAATAAGATTAGATAGCGCACCAAGTAGGGCTCGAACCTACGACCTTGGGCTTAGAAGGCCCCTGCTCTTCCGACTGAGCTATTGGTGCAAAGAAGATTAAAGACCCACCCATCTAACAACCTATCTACCCCTAGATATAAAGTTAAGAAAGAAAAAGGGTGGGTCTAGTACACTCAACAGGGATCGAACCTGTGACCCCCACTTTAGGAAAGTGGTGCTCTTCCGACTGAGCTATGAGTGCTTGAAATAAGACTTACTCGAAATGTCAAAGATAAGGCAACTGAACTTGTGTCAGCGCGGTGATCTCTTATACCGCAATATTTACAGTCTGAAGAAGATTTTTTTAGCTTTCTTCTTCATGAAGCCCGCTCTTGTCAGCGTCAAAAAAGTTCATTCAAGTCATCTTCATCTAAGATTGCTTGAGCTTGTGCTACCCAAAAGTAGTTGATTCCGACCATCGCCATTCCCACAGAAAGAACCATCCATGAGAAAGGAAAGTCTAGTGGAAGTATCAGAGAAAGTACCAAAGTAAAGATGGTGGATAGGTTCAGTCTGAACTGATAGACCCTTAAATCCTCCTCTACCATCTTCCGTAGTTCTTTCTGTGTTTCTTTATCAATCATAGTGTAGTGTCGCCTTTGTTTTTTTTATTTATAGGTGTCTAATGATACCTGTTACATCCACGAATGGAGAATGACCAATAATGGTCAGGGACTGACGAAGCCATCTGTGGGATTGATCGCAGGTTCCCACCCCTCAACGACTTCAGGGCTAAGAGTCACTAAAGTCTTTTCACCCACCACTCATCTACTTTGTAGAAATAGATGGTTGAAGAAGAGTCTACTGCCTCAGAGCAGTAGATATTGTCTCTAGATGATGCCCCTGTGTTATTCTTATAGCCCTCTAGCCTTAAGTACATAAGGTCATCACCGACCTTTACAGGTTGGAGGTCTGCTCCCCATATATTGGCTACATCAACCTCATCATGTCGATCATTATTAAGACAAATGGCTCTTACCTCGTCCTGAGTGTAGTCTCTCGGTAGAGCCATGAGCTTGTCATATAGACAAGAAGGGGAACGGAAATAATGCTTGATCGCTATGTCCGAAGTCCCATCTTCCTTCCATCTCTCAGATTGCTTGAGACACCAAGAGGTCAACATCTTGTATAGCTTCTCTTCAGAGTAAAACTTAGAGCAGTTATACATACCGTAGCGCGAGTTGGTCATTGAGAAAGAGTGATCCCCATTGAAGATGTAAGTGCGCCGATTTAAAAAGTTCATACCACAGGGCATCTCACACCCCATGAGCCGAATGAGACGATATGTGAAAGGGTCTGTCCAAATAAGCCAATCTTTACAATGACTTAAGTTCTCGTAGTAGTTTTTCTTCGCGCCCATGATCTTTCTCCTGTGTAGAGCGGTTACTCTTACCCTCCCATTCCTGCTACCTCACCAATACCTCAACCTTGATCAGTTTAAGTTAAGTAAACAGTATCTCCATGTATCTCTTAGAAATCTTGTAAGCTTCTACCTCTAACCAACCTTCAAGCCCCCCGATAGAAGTAATAGCCTCTTTGAACCTCTTTTTTTCAATCCCCTTCAATCTGAAAGGTGCTCGACCACTATCAAATACTTGGCGATCCATCCCTTTACTATGCTCGTCACTTTTCATTCTGCACAACGTATTTCTATACGCTGTTTGTTCTTTTTTCGGTATCTGATCTATTGTGTTATAATCATATAAAAAAAAGTCATGGTTGGTTATGGACATATATTTACGACCCGATCCCTCTGTCCTTCTAATATTTGCTGAAGAGGCATATCGTACTGATGGTAAAGTACCTCCCAAATACCAATTTGGGGGGATCTGCTTTAAAGTCTCAAAAACACACTCAAAAATAATGTCCTCAAGGCTCTTCCGAGCCGACATATCGGAAGGGTCTTTTTTGAGAGCCTTAAACATAAGGCTTAATTTTCGATAGTCTTCATATCGTTTCTGTCTACAAGTATATCGGTGATGTTGTGAAAAAAGAGGCATAAAAGCCCCTTCAAACTCCGCTTTATATCCTTTGATCTTAAGAAAAAATCTAGAGAGATTACATAGCTCGGGAGAATCATCAATTTGGATTTCAATCCCTTCATTTTTAAAATGATAAAACCCACTGCTGTAAGTGTTACTTTCGTATGCTTTAAAAGTCATGTCGTTGTTCATCCCTCTCGAATATAAGGTGTTGTCCTCTACAACATCTCTACTAGTTACTCTTACCCTCCCAATCCTGTTACCTCACCAATATCTCAGACCGCCTTGCGCCTGAGATTGACTTGTGACACGAGCTTCCCAAAGACTTTCTTTACTTCTTTCTTAACCCTCTTGGGGTCATCAAGATCTCTCCCTAAAGTTATATAGAAAGAAGAAGCCTCGTCTGATGTGAAAACTATCTCTTTCTTTCCAATTGTAGCCAAGAAAGTTGCCTGCTTGTTTTGAGCGACTTTCTTAGCCATTTTGAGAGCTTCGTGAAGGCTCTTGGCGGTTGCAAAAACGATCTCGTCTCCCTCTACCCTGTAGGCCATCCCTCTCATCCTTTCTTATTTAATCCTTGAAGATTGTAAGATAGAAAGAATACTAACTCGGTAAGGTTAACTTTAAGGAGTGGGAATGGAAGACAAGCTAATATTTCTAGAGCCAAGAGAAAAGTTTGACCCTATGATCATAGGGATCTCTAACGTCAACCACAACGCGGTGATCGTTTATGATCAAGACGCACTGATCAAACATTGGACAGAAGAGTTTACCGATGAGGAAACTTCAGAAGAAGAAGCCCACCTCATGGCAGTTGAATGGTTCGAGTATAACGTACAGGGCGCATACTTTGGGGAACACACACCCATTTATGTATCAAAAGAGTCTTTCGACCTAGCCGACATCTAAAGTACTCTGAGTAATAGAGATGCGCCTTCAGCAGAGATCAAAATCGTATCGAGATCTCTTTCGATAAGAATAAGACCTCTAGCCTCAAGGTTATTGGCTACAGTTGAGGCTTCCGCTCTTCCTGTGTGTCGTTTCCATTCTCTTTTGACTTCTTTAACCGTCAGCTCAGGATTATCCTCAATCAATCTAAGCATGACAATCTCATTGTTATTTAGCATAAGACTTTCCTTTCTATATCACCACTTGGCGACTGCTCTTTCTTCTAGGTTTAACTTGATCTCGTCGTACTTGTCGATGCGACCTCTGTAAATCTTATCTCGGTTTACGAGAGGTGAATAGTCCACTAAATCTCTTTCTATGTAGATATACTCGCCTTCTCTCCTGATCTCTGAGATACCCTCTACTTCAAGGATGTCGCTGTAGTGATCACCTTGACCATCATAAAGAGGATTACACCCCTGATTCTTAGCAAACTGAAGCGCAATCCGAGTCACCGTATCGTCGTACTTTCTGTCATAGTCTAACTGAAAGAAAAAGTCTCCCACGTCACTACTGTCTCTCAAGAGTCCATAACCATAGATGAACCTGTCATCTTGATCGACTAAGAAAGACTTGTCATAAACGACGAAAGAAAAGTCCTCCTCTATCATGAGGAGTTCACCTGTAGGTTCTATCGTTCTTTCCCGCTCGATCTTTCTGACTTCTTTCGGGGGGAGAGCCTCTAGGATTTCATCTACTCTTTCCTGAGTGATTTCTCCGCTAAGAATCCTATCTTCATAGGCTCCCTCTGAGTGCATCTTTCTCACAGTATCAGCCCAAAAACTGACCGCCGCGTTATGCCCTGCGGGAGTCATCCCGCCTGATTTCTTGTCAGGGTTATACTGAAGCCAATAACGAGAGACGACTTTGCTCAACCCTCTGCTTCGATATTCGCGAGCCACACCAATTAAGGTTGCGCCCCATTCGTCTTGGGCAGTAGCGACCTTATAGCCTGCCTCATTAAAAATACCGATAGAGACTCCCTGATTCTTTCCTACAAGCGGTGCTTCGCTCCTAACAGAGAAACACTCTCCGTTATTCTCAAACCTCTCAAGGAGATGAGGGTATCTATTGACGTTCATCTCTACGATGTCTGAGACTAGCCCCATGTAGTCTTCAGGGTATTTTACTTTCTTTTCTCTCAAGCCCATGTCACGAGGGTAGATGTAGCCATAATGCTCACCTCTTGTGAGGGGATGACTAAGAATGTGTTTCTTCTCTCTCGTATAGGTGTAGTAGATCACGCCCTTAGCAATGACTGCTTTGATCTTGTAGTCTTTACAAAAGAAGAAAGCCGACTTGTCACTCTTACCATAGACGGTGTACTCGCTCTTTCTCTCTTCAACCATCCTGTATCCGATGATTGAATAATCTTGATTCATTGAGTCTACAGAGAAAGAATAAGCCTGACTTTCGTGTGTCTTGCCTCCAGGATTTCTATGCTCTAAGAATTCTTCAAGGGTCATCATCCCGTAGTCGTATGCTGTCTTTCTCATATTTACCTCACAATGTCGTGTATTTCTCTTCACCTGAAGGGGCATCTTCTAGGAGGTTTAAGAACTCTTTCAGACCGCGCCCCGATCTTGGCTTAGTAAAGTCGGGAGTTCCGTCTTCCTTCACCTCATAGAAGTCAGTATCAAAGGCATATACAATTTTGGAGACATGAAGGTCTTCTAGAGTGGCTTCAGGATTGAAGTCTGTGTTAGCCACAGACCCTCCAACAGCAGACATGATGATCTCATCTCTTTCTAAGAGTAATTGCTCTCTGAGATCGCAGAGCTTAATGATCCGCGCTTCGAGATCATTTCTAAGTTGCTTGATCTCTTGAGACATCCACCCCTGCATCGCTAAGACTCGATCACCTACGAGCTTAGTTGAGTCCTCTTCCCATATCGAGCCTTTGTCACCTAACTTACGGACAGGATCTTTCCAAACATCTGTCACACCTGTCAGGTCAATCTTATCAGAAATGACATCTCCACTAGCGGGGGAGATCACTCCTGTATATGGCTGAAACTCTTGCCTTCTTACTTGACCATCGTCGTCCTCTACCTCCTGATAAGAATCAGGCTTCAAGAACATCGAGATGTCGAAGTAGTTACCTCCCTGAGCTACATAGGCTCTGAGGAGCTTAGAAAGACTAGTGTTAGTCTTTATTCTGATCCCTATTCTTCTCTCAGTCATGCGAGAGAAAGGGTCATTATCATCCTGCCTCTTGTAAACCACCGAGACTCTACCGATGCGTTCAAGCTCATAGTTGATTGTGTCAAACCTAGTCTGCACGTTCTTTCTTTGATTGAGCGCGAAGTCCCTAAAGTCGCGCCATGATCCCTCTCGAAATAAGACTGTCCACTGAAAGCTCATGGCTCATCTCCTTCATCTCCGACTCCTAAGAATATCTGATTGTCTGTTTCTCCGTCCTTGTTTCCTGTGAAAACCTCATTCACTTGATCTATGGTAGATTGCTCTGAGATCAAAGAAAGAAGAAAGTCAACAAAGATAGAGGGTAAGCCACCAAACACAAAAGAGGCATACGTGCTGTAAACGAGATCTCCTGATACGGGTTGATTTTGAGCTGAGTTGAAAGCAGAAACAAGACCCTCTGTTCCGTCAGCTTCTGTTAAGAGATATCGAAGTCCTCCAGGAAGACGGATAGAAAGGATAGCATCTAAGATTGCCTTTAACCGAGCAACAAAGGCTCTGATAGAAGCAATCCTCTGCTGTAAAAGAGCGATATACCTCTGTATAGCTTCAATAATACTATTGATGCCCGCTTTCAGAGATTTAACGGCAGAAAGAATAGACTCCAAGAACTGCTCAACTGAAGGAAGTCCATCTGCAAAGAACCTAAAGAATATCCAATCTCCCTGTGCAGATACAAGATCAGGCTCACTCAGAGTTAAACCTAACAGTCTCATGGAGGCTACATACTTAGAATTAATGTCTGTTGAAAGGTATTGAACTAAGCTTCTTGCGTTACCCTTTTCAGTATATAAAAAAGCACAATCGACACTATAAAATCTTCGATCAACTTTAGAATTAAGAAAACTTTGTATGTTAGCTTCCTTATCCATTCTTTCTTCGAGTCCGAGAAACTGATTGGGGAATATTCCATATTGTTTGTCAGGAAGGTCTTCAGGCTCGTAGTCAACATCAAGCTGAGGGTAGAGCAAGGGGACGGTATCTTCGTTTAAGATTAAGTCTATATCGCTCTCAAAAGACCTAAGCACTTTCTGAGAGGGTGTGCCTCTACCTAAGAAGGTCGTCACCGCGTCATCTACCTCGTCCTCTAGCTCATCCCTGAAGCTTTCAACGTCATCTCGATCCTGATCATACTTTCCATAGAGATCCTTAGCATCTTTCGCCCAAAACAGAGAGTATATCTTAGCTCTATCTGACTCAGTAACTCTCGGTAAATTAAGGGTGTTAGAAGGATCTTTATAGAAATACTCTTCCGCGAAAATGAACATTAAGAGACTCTCTCTGAGAGCCCTTACAAACTTGATC
>MDSZ01042393.1_pt1 | contig 18293 bp, 12 predicted proteins | sample 811201 | NCBI WGS metagenome assembly MDSZ01 (sample SAMN05326647, study PRJNA326480) | marine metagenome | isolation source: seawater | place: Indian Ocean: North | collected 2010
GAAAAAAAAGACGTTCGTTTTTTCGTAATGCGTTCGATTTCTCGATCGATTTCTTCCATCGTCGAGAAATCGAAGTGACTCTCGGTCTCCTCCTCCTCCTCGTCGTCGTCGTCGTCGTTCGTTCGTCTCGTCATCGCGTCGTCGTCTTTTCGGAAGAGCGCGGGGGGGCGGTGCGTCCAGTCTCACCGCGCACAAAGCCCCGGGAGCGAGAGAGAGAGGACTGACTCCCTCTCTGATGTGCGTGCTTTTTTTTTTCTTTTCTTTTTTTTTTTGTCCCTTCTTTCATTTCGTGCGTTTTTTTTTCTTTCATTATTTTTTTTTTTGGTTCTTCGGTTCGGAGATTTTTTGTACTCGTAAAAAAAATGTAAAAATTTTGTGTGTGTCCTTTTTGTTTTGTGTCTTTGTTTTGGGGGGGTCTCTCAACAAAAGTGTTGATAAAAGAATACACTACTACGAGACGAAAGTCCTCCAATCCACACAAAAAAACACCGAGTCGAGTGCGACATCATCATCGCGCACGAGGACATAAGGACGTGTTATAGTACCACTGCTCAACAACAACAACAACAACAACAAAATCATCATGTCTGAGTGCGTGTCTCTCTTCCGCCTCGTCGTCGTCTTCGCCGTCTGTTCTCCCGTCTTTGTGCGCCTCCCTCGCACGTGTCTCGAATCATCCTCGTCTTAGGTCTTTCGAGGCGTCGCACGTGATGGATTTGATGTTCTCTTTCTTTCTTTCTTTCTTTCTTTTCTGCGCGTCTTCTTTCTTCGAGCGCATGGGCTGACGTCTCGTCTCTTTCTCTTTCTCTTTCCGACGCGGTACTCATCACAGCGCGGAAGCCGAAGAAATTGCCGAAGAAGTCGCGGTCGAAGAACCGGCTGGAGATGAACCGATGGACCTCATGAGCGCCTTGCAAATCGTGCTCAAGAAGTCCTTGGCCGAAGACGGCTTGCACAGAGGTCTCAGAGAGGCGGCCAAGGCGATTGAATCCAGAAAAGCTTTGTTGTGCGTTTTGGCGCAAGATTGCGACCAAGCGGATTACACCAAGTTGATCCAAGCTTTGTGCAACGAAGCGAACGTTCACTTGGTGAGAGTGCCATCCGCGGTGTCTCTCGGCGAGTGGGCGGGCTTGTGCAAGCTCGACGCCGAAGGCCAAGCGAGAAAGGTTGTGAAGTGCTCGTGCGTTGTCGTCTCCGATTACGGGGAGGAAACGCCGGCGCTTGGCGTCTTGCAAGAATTCTTGAAGACTGCTTAATAGTCTTTCCTTTCCGAGAACGATAAATGGTGTAGTAAGTCCGATGCGGATAGTTATTAGCTTTTTGTTAATTTATACTTCTCTATTTTACTCCGCTACATGCATGATGAATCGATACTGGTTCTATGCCTACAATTACTCTCTTCTAATGCCTACGTTTAGTGGCCGCTACTCATCTGAAAACATCATTCACAACTTTGAAAGGAATCCTCCGTCTACTTTTAGGACGCTCCCCGTCACCCAACTCCCCGCTTCCGACGCCAAATACACAGCAGCGCCACCCACATCTGAGGCTCTCCCTACTCGTTTAATTAACAAAGCATTTTTCATGATGTCATCCTTGACGGTTTTGCCGTAAATTTCTAAACTATCGGTCATTTTTGTCGGAAAAAACCCGAGGGCGAGAACGTTCACGGTTATATTCCGCGACGATAACGCGTCCGCTAACTTCGTGCTCAAATGATGCAATGCCGCCTTCGACGCGTCGTAACTAAACGTCGGAAAAACTTGCGGTTTCAAACCTGCTATGGAACCAATATTAATCACTCGAGACGACGTGCCTCTCTTCCGTCCAGAACTTTCCATCATATCCGCAAACTCTCGTATCAATATAAACGGCGCAACGACGTTCAACGCGTGCGTCTTATAGAAACCTTTCTCTGAATGCGTCTCGAACGCTTCGCCCCACGCGACGCCGCTGTTGTTTATCAGCACATCTAAAGACTCGTATCGACGCTTGAACTCTTCCGCGAGATTTTTGCATCCATCTTCCGTGGATAAATCGGCTCGGATGAAATCACACGAGCCTACTCCTCTGTTGTTGTTGTTGTTGTTGTTGTTGTTGTTGTTGTTGTTGTTGTTGTTGTTGCTGCTTTGGTTCAATCTCTCGCGCGTCCGTTCTCCATCTTCTCTGTGTCTCGAAGCGATGCACACGCGACAGCCTCTCTCCACGAACGTCTCCGTGAGCATTAAACCGACGCCTTTAGCGCCTCCCGTGATTAATACGGTCTTACCTCGGACCGAAAATAACGAGTCGTCGTCGTCGTCGTCGTCGTCGTCGTCGTCCCTCCCCCTCATGTGTTGATTTTTTATGACGACGGACAGTTAGTCCTCTCTTTTATTACAAATTACGTGCTATCGTTCGCCGAATTTTCCGTCGCCTCTGCCGTCTTTCGTCGATTCGCCTCCTACCGAGCCACGAACACTCACGGCGCTTTTTGAGAAACGGCTGCTGTGTTTCTCGAAATCGCTCACCCAATCGACACCGGCTTTCGCAGAGGACGCGCTTTTATTCGCGTTGTCCTTTACTTTTTTGAATAACGAAACGATCCTTTCTTTGTGCGTGTGGTTGAAGACATCGTAGTCGTGAGACGCCAATAACTTTTCTACAAAATCAAAGAGTTGATCGACGATCGGTCTTGCCCACATTTTCGTCCGCATGGAACTTTCGGCGACGGCTAAGCAGTCGATTAAAGCTTCGCGGATTTTCGAGTGCAACGTGTCAACTTCTCGCGCCGAGGCATTTTCCACCTCCAAAGCTTTCAGAGCGCACTTCAAAGCCTCGCCTTTCTCTTCTTTCGGTATGTGTTTGTTCTCTTCTATTTCTATTTCTATTTTTCGTCTCTGCTCTTCTTCTTTTTCTTTTTCTTTTTCTTCTTTTCTCATCTTGGGCGCTTCCTCGAACGCTTTCTTCAAACGTTTCGTCGCGCTGTTCAACACAAACGAGTCTTCGCTGGTGGCAATCTCGTGCATGATTCGACAATATAACTCCCACACGCGCATTTCGGATGTCACTTTCACGTTCGTCCCGATCGTTCCGTTTTCTTTCATTAAACGTTCTACTGCCTCGAAGAGGCTGAAAAATACGCTCGCCGTCTCCTTTCGATACTCTTCTGATTGTGGGTGCGTCTCCATCGTTTTTCTCATCACGAGCACAATCTTCTTCCCGTGTTTCCGTTCGAGCGCGTCTGGTTTCAAGAGGAGTTCTAGAAACGCTCGAGAACACGTCTCAAACTTCCTGTTCGCGTGTTTGGCGAGTTTTTCGAGCCAATCGTCCATCGTCGACGATGATGGTTCCTCCTTTTGTGTCGTCGGCGACGGCTCTCGTCGCGTCTCGATGACATCATCGCGTTCGTTGATTTTCTGCTTCTTCTTCTTCCTGTCGTCACAACTTTGGTTCTTCGCGCCGTCTTCGCCCGCTCCTTCGTCCTCGTCGTCTCTCGTCGATTTCTTCGAAGACACCGGAGGGAGCGCGTCGAACAGACCCATGTGGTATGTTTGCGCGCTCCTTTTCTTCTGGTTGTTTTGAGCTTTTTTGTGGCACTTTTTCAAAATTGGAGTAAAAAATGTGCATTAATATTATGGCATATGTAGTGTGTTGTTGAATCGGATTGTCTTTCTCGTCGAGCACAAAAAGGAAAAAAGAAGAGACCACCGCCGCCTTCCTTTGAGAGGAGACGAGGACGAGGGCGACGATGCCGAGAAGAATTCTGGCCAACGCGAGCGCGTCTCGCGAGCGCTCGTCAGATGTCCTCTCAAAAAAAACGAGGAAACAACGCGACGATTTTTGGCAACGGAATCGATTGGAGGAAACGACGACGACGACGACGATAAACGAGCGCGAGAGCACCAATATCGAGGTGGAGAAGGAGGAGGAGGAGTTCAGGTTAACGTTCAACGATTTAGCGTTACCGGAACACATCGTTTTGGGTCTTCAAAAGTGTGGATTCGTGTATCCATCTCCGGTGCAAGTCTCGGCGATTCCCTTGGAACGGTTAGGGAGAGATTGTCTGATACAAGCAAAGTCAGGGACCGGGAAAACGGTCGCGTTCGCGTGCAGACTTTTAGACTCAGTTTTGCTAACGAAAGGAGAAGAAGTAGCGGAAGAAAATGTGATGGATGAAAGAAATTCTTCGGTGAAAGCGATGTGCGTCGCGCCGACGAGAGAGATTGCAATACAGATGGCGGACGTGTTGCGAACGCTAGCGACGGCGTGCGCTGGAAGCTCGAGAGGTCGATACAAGCAAGAACGGTTGGCTTGTTTTTTTGGCGGTTTGCCAGTTGCAGATGATGGACGGGCGATGAAACGACGGCCGGCGTGCGTCGTCGGAACACCAGGGAGAATGAAGCAGCTCGTAGAGATGGACATTTTGAGAACCGATCAAGTAAGAACAGTAGTTTTAGACGAAGCGGATCAGTTGTTAACGAAAAGTGGGTTTTGTGAGGACGTTTTGTTTTTGATTCACGCGGCGAGCCACAAGCAGAGACAATTGATCGCGTGTTCGGCGACGTTTTCGAAGAACGCGAGGAAAAGAATAGAAAGTTTGACGACGAGAGATGGGATGCCGAGCGCAATCGAGAAAGTGAGCTTGTGCGAAGAGACGGTGGCATTGCGAGCGGTGAAGATGTGTTATCGGTTATTGAATCGTGATACGGAGCAAAATGAAAAGGCGACGAAAAACAGTGATAATGACGATGTAGAAATCGAGAATAACAATAATGGCGTTAGCATTGGCGACGACATGCGCCTTTTGGAAGAAAAGGCGGGGATGTGCATTGACATTTTTAACTCTGTTCGTTTTCACCAAGCTGTTATTTTTGTCTCTAGTCGAGACCGGGGCGAGAAACTCTCCGCAATAATGACCAAGAAAGGAGGCTTTAAAACTGCATTCATCTCGGGCAAACTTACACAGCGCGAACGAATGGATGTGATGCAACGATTTCATGACTTTGGGCTTCGCGCCATCATATCGACCGATTTAATCTCTAGAGGTGTCGATTGTGAACGAGTGAATTTAGTCGTCAATGTCGATTTACCGAGAGATGGTCAAACTTTCATGCATAGATGTGGACGAACAGGAAGATTTGGCACTTCAGGTGTCGCTGTCGCCGTTCTCGAAGACGAAAAAGAGTTGGAAACGCTCAAAGATATGCTCGATAAAACATCCAAGGAAGAATCTGAATACCAGAATATCGATGATGATGGCGACGATAACAACGAGGAACAAGACGAAGAAAAATCTTCTCGTATCGCGTTTTGCGATCTCGAAAAACTTCCCGAAAGGATTCCAGAGAGTTGGTATGCGTACGATCTCGAAGGAAATGACGAGGAGAAGCTTCGCGCTTTACAGTTAGAGGAGGAAAAACTAGCATTTTTAGAAACATCTTGCGAAGAGGAAGAGAGCGGCAGTAGTAGTATTGATAGTAGTAGTATTGATAGTAGTAGCAGTAGTAGTAGTAGCGAGAGTAGTGAAGAAGATTGGGACGACGACGACGACGACGACGACGGCGACGAAGATTTCGAGGAAATTCAAAGACGATGGAGAGAAAAACGAGCGTATGCCTCCTGGTGGTGGTGGCACGAGTATCGCCAAAAGGTTGGACCGGCTTTCATCGTCCCTCCGTTTTAAATTCGCGAGCGTACATCGACATTGTTAAAACATAAATGTACGCGTCTATTTATCTCGGCGAGCTCATTACACTCGTCACTGATGCGTGTGAATGCGTGCGTTCGATGTGCCACGGAGCGTTTCCTTTTTTTAACAGCAACTTTGAAAGTTCTCGACCAGTAGTGCGTTCAAAATTTGTTTTTTTTCTTCCCCAATTAAGGACACAAAGACAACCGCATTACGGCGTTGCGCGCGGAAATTCTTTGGCGAGTATATAGGTTGAACGCCGGAAGCGCCGAACGCGAAGAAGGCACACGAGAAATATCTTTTGATTTCGCAGAGCTCGAGGGAAGAAAACGCGACGAAGGATGGCATCTACGTCGTACGCGACGACGGCGACGGCGTCAGGTTTTGGAGCAGCCGCCGGGCACCAACAACCTAAGAATGTGAGGGTCGCGAACAGAAGGAGAGGAGCAGGGGCTTCGGCGATGAAGACAACCGCGGTCCACGTGCTGTCGAACCAGCAACAGCAACAGCAACAGCACGAACAGAGAAGAATAAGGAGACGAAGAGACGCGACGACGCGAACCGCGACGAAAGGAGCAGTGGAAGACGTTCCATTCTTGAACGAAGCGATTCAGGCGGAACCGAAAGTGTACCCGCCGAACCGCTCGTATCAACAAACTATCAGGAAAGCGTTCGTGGTTTCCGGGTTTGGTTTGCACTCCGGAGAAGACGAGATTGTGAGAATATGTCCGGCGTACGCCAACGAAGGGCGGTATTTCGTTCGTGTCTCGGATGACTTCATCGAGAAGACGGGCGAAGGCGAGGAGGGAGGAGTGCTTTCGGACGCGCAAGTGAATAAGTTGTTGTTGGAACGGGCGAGAGCGATGCTTTCGAACGATCCGAGCGATAGGAAAGAAATTCTGAAGCACCAATCTATTTTGAAAAGAGAGGATGAGGAAAAGATTGATTCTCCCGGGGACTTTTTAGGGAACCAAGGATCGGAGACGAGGGTACACGCGAACTTGGCAAACTTGGCGAAAGGGTTACAAATCTCGAGCGTGTTGAATGCGCCCGGAACGGACAAAGCTGCGGTGACGAAACCGGAACACCTCTTATCCGCGTTAGAAGCGCTCGGTGTGGATAACTGTAGAATAGAGATTGGAGGTACTGGTGAAGTGCCTATTTTAGACGGCGGCGCCAGCCACTGGGCGCACGAAATTTGCAAAGCTGGAGTGACGATGGCGAGCGATGCAAACGATAAAAATGGAGAGAAAGTTCCAAAGAAACAGTATAAACCGTTAGAACCGGTTATTGTGAGAGATAAAGACGCGTTCATCATGTTTACACCGCAAGATCAGTCGAAGATTTCCTACGGCATCGATTTCACGTACAAGTCGTCTGCAATTGGGAAGCAATGGTTTTCGTGGACGCCTTTAGAAGATGCGAAATACAACGTCGACGTCGCGCCAGCGAGAACTTTTGGTACCATTCAAGATTACATGGCATACTATAGGTACGATATTATTAAAGGTGGGACGGCGTCGTGTAGTTTAATCGCCAATGGGACTGAGTTTTTAAATCCGCCAATGCGAAACAGCTGGGAAAACGAGTGCGCGAGGCACAAAGTTTTGGATTTAATCGGTGACATGAGTTTAATGGCCGAACCGGGCATGGCTGGCGTTCCGATTGGGCACGTCTTATGCCATAAAGCGTCGCACGAGTTACACGCCGAGTTCATGAGACAACTCGCGGCGACTGAGAGAAGCGTAGTAGATACCGAGATCTGGGTCACGGAAGAACAGATTTTGAAAGAAGAGGAAGAGTTCAGAGCTATATGGGATTAGCGCACCACGCGTGTTCTCATTCGTTCGCGAGAAAGACGGCATTTTAACACATAATTTTTGTACAACCGTATTTCTTTTCTCTCTCTCTCTCTCTCTCTCTCTTCCTTTTTATATATTAAGTGTTGTTGCTTATTATGACCCTTTTTCGTTGTTTGTGTACGTAGTAGTTCGTATTTTCTAATCAAAAATACACGAGGTTCGGGGTTTTCATCAGAAAAAAAGAACAACAACAACAACAACAACACATGGTGTCGCCAGCCACGAGTCTCATCGACGACCTCGCCGCGAACAATTACAACGCAAACGTGCAGTACATCGACGCCGAGGCAGAAGAAGAAGAAGAAGAAGAAGAAGAAGAAGAAGAAGAAGAAGAAGAAGAGGCGGCGGCGGCGGCGGCGGCGGACGACGATGATCTCGGTTTTTTGTCGTCCTCCTTCGAGCTTTCTCCTTCTCTGCTTCGACGAACAAACAGCGCGTACGCGTGCGTAAACGACAATCATCACCAACCTAGATCTTCTTTCCTGTCTCACTTCATTTCCTCTCTTCCATCGACTGTTCCCGAAGAAGAAGAGCAACGTGAAGGAAACACAGGAGAAGCGCTAAATAATAGTCCACTTCCTGTTCTAGGAACGCTTCGACGCTCTGTGACGGCTCCGGAGAACACCGCCTCGTCCAAGGAGGATCCGATGACGCACCACACGCAAGAGCAAACATATAACGGCGTGTTCCGACCCGCGTTCGTGACACGATGGAATTCGTTCGTAGAGATTAAAGAAGAGAATAAAAGGTACGAGCTCGGGACGTGGACGACGAAAGAGAGCGCGGCGAGAGCCCATGACGCGGCTTTGCTCTTCATGCGAGGAGACACGAAAGAGACAAGGGAGATGATGAACTTTCCGGTGAGCGAGTACGAGAGCACGTTGAAAGATCTCAAAGATATGAACGTTGTTACCACGAACGAAGAATTCGTGGAGTTGTTGGTGGAAAGTTCCGTGAAAGTAGAGCGAAGACAGAGCAGGCACAGAGGCGTGGTAAAATCCAAAGAGCACACGAATAAATATGAAGCGAGGATTTTTCTCGACGAGACATAATGAATGAAATGTGTTATACGTTCATCTATTAATGTAATCCAATACTGCTGCGTTCTGTGCTCGCTGGTCTTTTCTTCATTTGTATTTACAACCTTTTTATCAATGTTTATATTATTCCCTATTCTTGATCAAATCGTCCAAATCGTCCATACTCAAATGTTGATCTGAAGGAATATCGTCGTACGAATTTTGTGACCACCCGCTTCGAGACCATCTACCACCGGCTTGTCCACCTTCAGATCTGCTATAGTTTGCGTTAGGGTTTCTAAACACCGGAGCTCTGTATCCAGGAATGAATGTACTGCCTTCATCTGAATCGTTTCCGTAATGATCGATAGTTCCTCTGCCGCTCATCACATCCGTTGAACGAATGCGCATCGCCTGCATGGTAATGTCATCAGCTAATCTCGCCTCCATGCCCGGCAACGCGTGGGGTGCGGACGATTTACCATGGATCCAGCGATACATGATGTGAGAAGAGAGCTCAATTCGCCCTTTTTCGAGCGATCCGGCGTAGTTGATTCGCAATCTTCTCAGAAGCACGACGAGACGTTCACCGCTTCTTTCCAAGCGTCTTGTTGCGCCTTGACCGGCGAGCGACTCATCTGTGCTAGACGAAACGAGGTATCCATCTTCGTCGACCAACATTTCCGGTTTTGCGCGCAGGAGAAGCGTAAACGTTGGTAGTCTGTTTTTCAAATCTTTTTCGCCAAATGCTTCTACGTGCCTTTTAATCTTTCGAATCAGTGTCAAGAGCGCAACTTCCGCAGCCGCTGGAGGGAAATTTCGCATGTCGTATTCCGAGTCCTCGCTCATCTCGAATTTGGGAACAATACCAATCGCTTGCGCTTCCTCAAACAAAATCAGTGCCTTTGTTGGGTAATATGTTGCTGCATCTTCGTGGACGTTCGACTGGTGCGTTACCAACCTCGCGAGCGATTCGCCCCCATATTTCTCCGCTAACTGTACTTCTTGATCCGTCGGCGGTCGCAAACACGCGAGCATGGAAGAAAACGTTTCAACTCTAGGTTTCACACCGTGCGTGATCGCTTCGTGGAATACTGCCGTCGCTCGATCGGACCATTCTTTCCACGCCGGTTGCGCCACTGAAGTAGAAATCTCACCACTCGTGCTAGTATCCGTCAATCCATGACCGGGTTTATCCGAAGCTAATCTCGTTGGATCCGTTAACGTGCGAATGTGCGCGAGAATAGCACCGATTATGGTATTCAAAGTCACCTCACACGGAGCAATTCCAGCCTCGCGCGAACTCTTGTACGCATCCCACGCGAGCAAGCAGTTTCCATGACGAGCGCATGAGAATAAGAGTTCTCTCCACGTCATCTCGTCCGGTGTATACCCGGCGTCCTTCATCGCCTTCACCGTGGCGTACGTTTCGTTCAAGTCTCCGGATCGACCAAAACCTCTGACCAACGCGTTGTACGTCGGCAAAGTCGGTCGTAAACCCATATCCATAGCTTCTTGTAACAATTTCTTCGCTTCTGTGAGCGTTTCTGGTTTCTTCGCGGCGGCTAAAATGAGTCCTTCAAACGTAATCTCATCTGGCGACTGTCCAGACTCAACCAATCGGTCGTATGCTTTCATCGCTCCTTCAAAATCGGTATCTCTCGCACACGAATTGATCAACGCGTTGTAACACGCGCGTGGCACAACCCCATTGGACTTTTCGGCGTCAGATAAGATACGATCTACAGCTCCGGCATCACCAGCTCGGGCGAACGATCCACACATGGTCGAAACAACCGCCGGCGACATCATCGATCCGTTCATTTCCATCTCCCTGATCAAATTGGCGCACATTTCAACGTTCCCAGCTCGACTCGCGACAGTTAACATCGTCGCGTACAAGACTGAATCCACCATCACTCTCGGCTCATTTCCTTGCACTTCTTCCCAGATTTTGAACGCCTTTCGAAAGTTTGGCGCAGAGTTCTCGTAGTCATACTCTGCAGCGCACGCATGAATAGCGGTGGAGTACACTGACGCCGTTCTCGCGACGCCCTTAATTTCCATTTCGTCGTACAACGCCAACGCTCTCTGTGGCTCGCAAGCATTCACACATCCGCTCATTAACGAAGAATACGTGACCGCATCTGGAAACAACCCGTTTCGACGCGATTCAGCGACGATGTCAAAAGCGCGATCGAGCGCATCCGATCTCAACTCTTCAAAAGCCGCCGCTCGTCCGCACGCTGAGACCAAGCAATTCAACACTCTCACGTCCATTTGCAACCCACTCGCTTCTAAATCCAAGCGCAAGTTAAACACGCGATCCAAGGCATCTTTCACGTACGAAATATCCTTCTTGTTGTTCGATTTAAAACCGCCGTTGCCCGAGCGCCTTCCAATCTCTCGAGACACCGCATCCATTAAAGCCCCGTACGTAACAATAGTAGGTTCGATTTTGTCTTTTTTCGTCATCGTTTCAAACTGTTCGAACGCTAAATCAATTTTACCAGCTTTACTGTACGCCACTATCATACTCGTGTGTGTGATGACGTCAATAGTTAACCCTTTCGGATCTTGCTTCATTTGCTCGAACGCCTTTGCTGCCGCGTCGCAGTTTCCGTGCGCAGAGCACACCGCCAAAAGTTTGTTATATATCGTCGCAACTTCTGCTGTCGATAAATCATCTCTCGAGGCTTCCAAAACTAAATTCGTAAACGTAAACGCATGCATCACCGGCGAATTCTTCAACTTGTTCGATCGTTCGCACGACACCAAGAAATCCACCGTCCCGTATTTCCTTATTCTCGTATCGTTCAAGCACGGAACCTTCGCATCGCTCAGTCGTTGAAGTAAATCAATCGCATCACCTAATCGATCGCACCGGACTAAATCGCTGTATAATCGAATAAAATGTCCGGAATCGTACTTCTTTGGTCCTAAACAATCTTCAAAGTTTGGATATTTTTTCAATAACTCATTCAGAGGGACATCATCGGCAACGCCCGCGATCAAGGGAGCAAACTTTTTCCTTCGGGCGTTGCTGACTTTCGAAGACGTCGGTTTGAACGGTTTATAGTTCCGCGACGACGAGTACCCTTTGGTCTTCTTGCCGTTGTTCTTCTTCTTCTTGTTGTTGTTCGCGACGAACGTCTTTTTCTTTCCCGCGGAGGAGGAAGATTTGGACGACGACGACGGCGTCGTGGCACGTTGCGATCCGGTCTTCGTTTCGGCGGTAACCTCATCTTCAGTCGAGGCACTCTTTCTTGGCTCACTTATCGCTCTGAGAAGGATCTCGCTCTGGTTCCTCTCGTCCTTCGCTCTCCCCGGGGCGAGCGGGAAGAGCATCCGCCCTCCTCCTCCTCCCCCTCCGGAAACGAACGCCGTCGTCCTGATTTTCTCTCCTCGTAAAGCGAGTTTTGGATAATTCTTCGTCCCGCCGCTTTCCACGACAATCCTGACTCGCCGCACCACCCTTTTTGCGTTCGCGACTTTTCGCGACGACGACGACGACGACGAACACGCGGACGACGAACACGCAGACGACGTGGACGCCGCGCCACCGCCTCTCGAACACAGCATCATATCGTCTCTTCCTTCTCGCTTTTACTCTCTAAAGTCGCGCGCGCAGTTCCCCGGGAGAGTCGTCGCAAAGCTCACCGTCCTCTCTCTCCGGACGACTTTCTTTCTGGAAAAAGTGGGGAGGAGGAAGGAGAGAAAGAGAAAGGAACGGCTGGGAGGACTCCAAAGAAATGGTCGCAAGAGAGAGCACTTTTTTCACTCCTCCTCGTAAAAATGTAAGGCAAAAAGAGCTGTCGTGTCGTCCTGTGAAGGAACACCACAGAGAGGCCAAAAAAAGAGAGAGAGAGAGAGCTCTTTTTTTAGGGACACAAAAATTGAGAAAAAGAGAGAGAGAAAGAGAGAGAGAGAGAGAGAGAGAAGGGGGCTTTTTTTTGTTTTTTTTTTGTACGACGAGAGCGACTTTTTTTTGAGAGAAAAAGAGGGAGTAAAAAAGCACGCCTCTTTTCAATTGGGTACATTAATTAATTCATCGGACACAATCGAACGACGACGATGAGCTGGCTGCTTGGCGCGCTCGTCGCGGCACCAACCTGGGCGAGAGGAAGGGGAGGGAAACTGCTGGCGTCTCTTCTTCGGCAGTCTTCCTTTTCTTCTTCTTCTTCTTCTTCTTCTCTCGCGTCTTCTCGGTGGTGGTGTTGCGAGCGTTTTACGTGCGGTGGTAGAGGGACGACGGCGAGGAACAACGAGAAGAAGAAGAAGAAGAAGAAGAAGAAGAAGAAGAACAACAACAACGACAACAGGAGAATGGTTTCTTCGTATTCTTCGTCGTGGAAAAGAGATGACGAGAGTGCCAACGGTGGTACCGAGTCCACGACGAAGGAATTGGAACGACGGCGGAAAATACAGAGTAAAGTGCGCGAGTTTGAGATTGCCATCGACCGAACTGGATTGTACGAAACCGTTCAACAACAACATCATCAACATCATCATCATCATCAACAACAACAACAACAGAATGCGAGAACAAAAAACGATATAAAAAACAAAGGTTTACTCGGACACATCGAATCGCTGATAAAATTCCGAGGCGGACCGATCACCGTTCACGAGTTCATGTCCGAAGCACTGACAAATCCAACGTATGGGTATTACACGAAAACGTCTTCGAAAGATGCGGTGTTTGGGAAGAGTGGGGACTTTACGACGTCGCCAGAGATATCGCAGATATTCGGCGAGTTATTGGGCGTCTGGTGTGCGACGATTTGGGAACAATTAGGAAGTCCAGAGGAGTTACACTTGATCGAGTTTGGTCCCGGGAGAGGGACGTTGATGATGGATTTGTTGAGAGGGACGAGTAACTTTAAAAAATTTAGCGAGGCTTTACGAGTGCATTTGATTGAAATCTCGCCGGCACTGAGGAAGAAACAGTTCGAGACGTTGAAATGCACAGGGAGTTTAGAGACGTTTGACAGCTTGAGTAGTCCATTATTGGCGGCGATAAAACCGAATCCGTTCGCCGCAAAGAATAACAATGATGATAGCAACAGTAGTAAAAATACAACGGTAGATGAAGACGAAAAGTTGTCCACGGAAGGGAACGTTTCTGGAATCACTGCGCGCGGTACGAAGGTGTATTGGCACAATTCGTTAGACGACGTTCCTTCTGGTCCAACGTGTATTATCGCGCACGAATTCTTCGACGCTTTACCCGTGCACCAGTTTCGACGCACCGAACGTGGATGGGTGGAGAAACTCGTGGCCATGAACGAGGAGAACAATAGTTTAGAGTTTGTACTTTCGCCGGGCCCGACGTTGAGCTCTTCTCAACTCGTAAAGAGACGATTGAGAAAAGCACCGTCTGCTAGTAGTAGTAGTAGTGACGACAAGAAGGAAACTATCGTGTCTTTAGAAGTTTCGCCGAAAAGTATCATCCATTGGGAAAAAATGATGGACAGAATCAACGACGAGGAGAAAAACGGTGGGAGAGGCGGCGCGGCCATCGCCATCGATTATGGCGACGAAGGACCTTTAGGAGATACGTTAGAAGCGATTAAAGATCATAAATTTGTTGAAAATCCGTTGGAAAGTCCGGGAGAGTGCGATTTATCCGCGCACGTCGATTTCGGTGCTTTGCGAGGCGTCGTGGAAGAGCGAAACGAGGATAATACGAGTGAGGTCAAATGCTTCGGTCCAACGACGCAACAAAAGCTGCTCCTAGAACTCGGCATCGTCCAGAGACTTCAAAAATTAGCCGAGACGTGCTCTGAAGAACAGTTGGAAGTTTTAGCGGATGGATGTCAGAGGTTAGTTGGAGACGATAAGGTTGATGAAGGTGAAATACCAGGCATGGGCTTGCAATATAAAGCATTGTGCATGGTGAGTAAAAATTTGCAAAGACCAGCAGGTTTTAGTGAATGATTGTAGTTTTGTACCATACCAGGTACCTACTAGATATGATAGAATATGGTAGTAGTAGTCAGTGTTATTAGAAAGTTTTACATAGATCCTATTCGCGGCTGTCTTATACATCTTTCTCTTTCTCTTTCGTTTGCTTGTGCTTGCTCGACATTTTTCAGTCGATCTAATACAAATATTAATCTACATGTTCTTCGATCTCTTCGATCGATTTAAAATAGTTTGACTAGTTGGACGTCGGATTGAAATCGAGCGTTGTAGCCCAATCCGCCGATGAGAGCGATACCTTGTGGCGCAAGCATCATCGCATGACCAGTTCGGTGTTCACGTACGTTGACATTGTCTGAACTTTGTTTGGTAATCGTAAAAGTTCCATCTTCTCCCTCCTCCTCCTCCTCCTCAAATCTCTCTGCTTCTTCTCCTCTCGCCAGTTTTGGATACTGCTTCGGCAACCAATTCATCTTTGAAAGGTCGAGCACGGAGAACCCGGACTCGTAAAAGATCAGACCTTGCAAAGCTGCCAAGCCTCTCGTGCTCTTTTTGCCCGGCAATGGTGAGTTTGGTTGCATCCCTCGACCGCCTTGAACGATGAGACGATTCCCGATTGTAACCATGGAATGGCCGACGCGAGGTGATGGCATAAACCCAGTCGTCGTGACTTGTTCCCACATCATATTACCGGTTTCGCTCAAGTCGAATTTCCACAAATCGTTAAACGTAGTTGAGACGCGACACCCGCCGAATAAGTACGCAACGTCTTTGACGACGCACAAAGTCGCTCCAGCCCTTGGGCATGGTATCTTTACGAACGCTCGACGGGTCATGGGATACAATAGTTTCCACGTTGCCGTGATCGCGAACGGACACACGCCGTTTCCTTCGTCCGTGCTCTTCAACGTGCACTCCCAAAAATCGTTGTAGCACGTGGTCGTGTTCGACCCGCCAAAGACGAGCAATTTTCCATTCCAAGCAAACGTAGCGTGTCCCCATCGTGGCGCTGGTCTGCCGTGCACGCCGTTCACGACAAGTGTCGGTTCATACCATGTCAATGCGACATTTGTTTTATCTAGAGCGGTGGATATATCCTCGTTTGGTACATCGGATTGAAGTACCACGATGTCGTTGCAGAACCCAGCAAGATATCCTTGAGATCCGCCAAATAACGCGATGACTTCGCGTCTCAATCCAGACTTACCAAACACCCTCAACGTTTGTATCGATCCGCTGCATCTAGGAAGCGGCTGCTCGCCAGAAGCCAATTTTGTCTTCACGTGTAACCTTTGCAACGCGTGCGTCGGATTCCTTTTCTCGTCCAAATCCAAGAAGTGGACGTCGTTATGGAATTGTTCTCGTCTACTTTGTCCACCAAACAGGATCACTTTCGTCAAATCCGTCCCACATTGCGTGGCACGATGTAAATATCTCGGACAAAATTTGTTATTTTCGTCGTCATCGTTCTCTCTTCCTCCTCGCATCGACACGCTTTCATCCTCTTCCGGCGCTTGTGGGAACCAGTTCGGCTCTCCTGCTAACGTCGTCTCGCATTTGCTCCGAGCGCCCCAGCTCATGATACCAGTTTCCCCTACGCACCACATTCGATACTTCTCCTTCCAGAATAATTCTTTTTTGTTCGACGCGTCTTCTTCGTCGTCGCTGTCCGTTCTGTCGCGTGTTCGAAAGGATAAAAATTTTAGTGTTAGTATTCGCGAGTGGTGAGATTTGAGGCCACCCCCAAAAGTGCTTTAACGAACTCTCTTTTACATTTTACTCGCCGTCATCATCTTACGAGCAACAAGAAACAAATAACGATGAAAAGAGTACCTATTCTCTCGACCTCCCAACCCGTAATCTCGAAAGACGATCGAGCTTTCCTTTCCGACTTCTTGTTCGCACAGAGTTCTCCACAATCGTTCGGAGGAGTTGATCACTTTGTAAAACGGTTTCGACGTCATTTGCAACTTTGCGACTTCGTTTTTACCGCACACGCGGACGAAGATTTCCTCTTTAAGATGGTCCGGCAAAGCATCGAAGCACGACGACGACGACGACGACGAGGAAGAGGAGGAGGAGGGAGAAGGAGGAGGACGAGAAGAAGTACGAGACGGCAATGCCGCCTCCCCGTCTTTTTTAACGCTCACTACGCGCTTCTTCCCATCCGACACTTTGCGCGCGACGACGGGCATTTTTTTTCCCACGCAAAAGCTCCTTTTTTCTGTGAAGAAAAGGAGAAAAAAAAATAATAATGCGAAAGATGGATGGCCAGACGTGGAATGGACCACGAATAAATAATACAACAACAATAATAATAATAATATGTACCACTACCAGTGGTACATATAAAAGGCACACGAATGATGCTACGCACGTATCGTCACATCCTACACTCACGCCAAATCTTCTTCCATTGAGTGAGTCTGCGTCTCTCTCTCTTGCGTCGGCAGATTGTACACCGGGCAACAGTGCACGCCGATGGTATTTCTCGTCAACTCTTCGACTTGCTTTTGCGCGAGTTCGGGATTATTCACCCAGGTTTCGTAAAACGAAAATGGACATTTAGCGACGCCTTTGTCCCCGTCGCCGGAATTATATACACCGGTATAGCCTCGGTGAAGAAGTTTGAATAAGTGATTCTGCGATTGGTCGTTTTTACGTGCATCGCGTATGCCTGAGATGGAAAGCTGTGCGTAGTTAACACCGTGCGTTTCTGTGCCACATTCGCCTAAAGTGCGCCCGTCGTTGCCGACGATTGCAGAGTGGCCAAAATACGTGTACACGCCATCACTTCCGGACGCGTTTGCAACCGCAACGTATACATTGTTCATCCATGCCATCGTTTTCGCCACCATCACTTGTTGCTCTTTGGCTGGATACATGTATCCTTGACATCGCACAACGAGCTCGGCGCCTTTCATCGCGCACTCTCTCCAAATCTCTGGATAGTTCCCGTCGTCGCAAATAATCAGCGATATCTTCATCCCTTTCGGTCCTTCGCAAACGTGCACCTCATCTCCCGGGTACCAGCCTTCGATAGGGCACCATGGTAGAATTTTTCGATACTTTTGCACTATCTCACCTTTATCGTCGATGAGAACTAACGTATTGTATGGCTGCTTCTTTGGATGCTCTTCGTGTCGTTCGCCGGTCAAAGAAAATACGCCCCATACCTTTGTTTCTTTGCACACTTTCGAAAACGCGTCTGTTTCTGGTCCCGGTATCGTCACCGCGGTATCGAAACATTCGTCTTTATCGTACATTATGCCTTGGGTCGAATATTCGGGAAACACAATTAAATCCATGCCTGGCAAACCTTGTTTCATTCCTTTGACGAGGTTGCATATTTTATTCACGTTTTCCATCACTTGCTCGCAGTTGTGCAAGCGTGGCATTGGGTACTGATAGACGCACACGCCAACCGTATCTGGGGAGGAGGAGATATCGCCTGTACTTATTGCACATCGCAAAGATTCACAAAAGAAGTCAAAAGATCGTTACACAAAAGCGACCTTTGGGCAATTCGAGACAGAGAGCGCGCGCCATCGGAACGAAGATCGAAACGAGCCCCGCAAACGCGAGAGAGCGAGCGAGCGAGCGAGAGAGTGAAAGAGACGGAGTACCGACCGTGTCGAGACATATCTACTCCCGGGGGCAAAATACAATTCGTTTCTTTCTTTGATGCGCTCCTTTTGGGGTGCTCATTTATGTGTCTCCTCGTAGTAGTAAACGTGAGCAGGCAGGAGAATCTTCTCTGTTTCATGAAAAGATGAAAAGAAAAGAGAGGGGAAGAAAAAAAAGGAGAAAAAAAAA
>MDSZ01064972.1_pt1 | contig 18292 bp, 16 predicted proteins | sample 811201 | NCBI WGS metagenome assembly MDSZ01 (sample SAMN05326647, study PRJNA326480) | marine metagenome | isolation source: seawater | place: Indian Ocean: North | collected 2010
CCAGGATATCACCAATTTGAACTACGTATGTATCATTTCCAGACCATACTATATTATTTATTTCATACGTTTCTTTTTTGTAAATTTGGGAATTATTATTATTACTTGGACTTTTACTTTTGGAATTATCTAAATCACTTTCTATATATCTTATTTCCTTAAAATAAATAACATTTGCTTTTAAAAGAGTATGAATAAGAATATAATAATCGCCGTGAATATCTCCTATGGCGATTATTCTATTATTATTATATTGTATCATTAATAATTATTTATAAATATTCTTTTTTTAAAATTAAAATTTTTAATAAAGATTACATAACCTATTTAGCATTTATTAATCAATACCAGACCAACTTCTCCCTTTATTAAACATTTCTTTAAGTTCAGATATTTCTACATATCCAACTTTATGATGTTCATTATATATTAATAATGGTACTCCATTTGAATCATACTGTTCTAGTAATTGTCTACCTTTTTCACTATTTGATTCAATTGAATCATATTCTATATTATTACTTTTGCATAAATCATACATTTTTGTACAAAATGGACAACCTTCTCTACCAACTATGTGAAGTTTATTTTTTGGAAGTTCTACTTTAATTTTTAATTTTGTCAATTCCTCTAAGTGTTTATCATTGTCTTTCAGACCAACAGATTTATTTCCATTATTTGGATTTACGAGTGTTGGCGTTCCCTGTGCATTATACTTTTGGGCTAATTTACTGCCATCTTCTGAGTCGATTAATATAATTTGAACTGTGAAATCACCTAATTTCATATTATTTGCTTTTAGAGATTCTCTCTGCTTATCTGAATATGGGCATCCTTCGCGGTCAAAAAATAAAATTATGTTATTTTCATCTTTTTTTATATCAGTTAATGAATCTGGAACATACTTCCGCTCGCCACCGAACTTTTCATCTGAGCCTAACTTGTCATCTGAGAAATTGTCATCTGAGCCAAAAGTATCTGGTTTATTCATAAATCTAAGTATAATACATACAGTTATTGCAATTAAAATTAGTCCTATTATTGAAAAACATATAATAGTTTTCGTATCTAAGTTTTTTAAAAATTCTAGCATTATTTATTTATTTATTATATTTATTTTAAAATTATAAAAATTAACAAATAATTAATATGTTTAATTTAATATTTAATTAATAATAATACTTTATATATATTTTCATTACTTATTTAAATGAAAAGTTTAAATACAACTGAACTATCAAAATTAAAGAATATCTTAATAGTATGTGACATAAACTGGGATAACTATGCTTTAATCAATAAAAAACTTAAAAAAATTGATTCGGAAAATTTTCGTATACACATAATAAATACAAAAAATCATATACTAAATCATTGTTGTCAATCAAATGATTTACATACCATTCGTCATTCTGGAAAAAATATTGTTGATATTTTTCAGAATTTAGTAACATATGTTGACTTTTGTATTATTTTTACTAACAGTACCGAATATTTAACAAACACAGACCTTTTACGGAAAATTTGTGATTCATCAGAAAATAATTTACCTTATGTTTTAGTATCAGAACATTCCCGAGAAGTTGATTATTATTCATTTGATAATCAATGTAAAACTTTTAAAAAAACTATTAATTCACTTAATAGTTTTAATTTTAATAAAACTCATATTAATATATCCACAATTTTATCAACAGAAGAAATACAACTATATAATAGTAATTACTATCCAAAAATACACAAAGAATTATATTTATCTGAATCCGTTTTAAATAGAATTAGAAGTAAATATTCTGAAATTAATCAAACAAAACAAAATAATAGTATTAAGTTATTGTATGATAAACGACAATTAAAAATAGAAAAGCAACAACGAAGATGTAATAAGGAATATAAACAATTAGAATTTGGTAATAATAGACTTAATTATTATAAAACTAGTCCAACAAGAGACAACGGAATTTGATAAGTTTTAATTTTCAAAAAATAAACTTGCTTGTTTTAATCCGTCATAATATAATTCGATTCTATCTGAATAACTAACATCATTAAATGATACTTTATTTTTGTATTTATTATTTATTTTAATTTCAAGAGTATTTTTTGTATATATTTTTTTATTAATTGTATTATACATAATACATCTAAATATTGTTTCTATATATTGATTTAAATTATTAATCACTACTTTATCATAATCATAACACAAGCGAATTATGTATCCAAGATTTATATTTGTTTTATCTTTTTCATTTTGGTGAAAATCACCATTTAGACAATATAAACAACCATCTATATAATAATCACTATTAATTATAACAGGTGGAAATATAAATGGAATACTATATGAAGCTCTAACTGCTTTTAGTACTTCCAAACTACTAAAATTATCTTCATTAAAATTTGTAATATTATTTGTATTAATATTTACAGAAAAAATATTGATATTAGTATTATATTTTTTATTAAATTCGCAAATTGTAATATTGATATTCTGTTCTTTTTCAAAAAAAATTTCTTCTAGTTTTTTTGAAAAATTATCAGATAATAATGAAAATTTTTTTTCAATATTATCAATTGATGGGTCCCAAAAATCATTAAGATTTAAATCTATAATAATTTGTAGTAACTCCGTTGGTTTATATCCAATAATAAATAAAATACCAATTATACTACCTATAGAACAACCATAAAAATTATCAATAACAGTTAAATAGTTTTTTTTGTATAAATATTCGAGAGCACCTATAAAAGCAATTCCTTTAAATGAACCACCTCCAATAGTTAAATTAACCATTAAATATATTATTTATTTTATTGAATATTTAATAAACTTAATAATATATTTAAATTATTATTTTTAACTACTATTTTTTTTATTTTGGGACTATTATGACTATTATGAGACTATTATGAAACTATTTAAATTGTCTATAAGATTGAGACTGTAACTTCTTAGCAAGTCCATCTGGCCAATGTGCAGAAACACTTGAAAATCCAGTTTCTGGTGTACCCGAAATATATGGTGATACAACTGGTACTAATGAACCAAAATATGGAGCATAATTAGTACACATTTCGTTATTTACATTTCCAAATTTATTTCTTTTTTGATTCTTTACTTTTTTTTGTTTTTTTTCTTTTTTACCTTTATCTTTTGTTTTTTTAAGTTTCATAATTTTCTTTTTACAGTCACTTTTCTTTTTGTAAACTTTAACTTTTTTAAGTTCTTCATTTTTTGAGTTGTATCTCTTTTTTGAGTACTTCTTTTTCTTTGCATCATATTTAATATATGCTTTTAGACATCTACCTTTTGATATATAGTACCCTATTGCTTTTTTTGATTTTACCATAATAATTATTAATACTTATCAATATTTTTTTTTTATTTATAAAGAATTGGGAATTTTATGGAATATCGTCTAATAAGTCCTCTTGATATTGACTATTTAAACTATTTTCTATATTATTTTTTTCACAAGCACCATCATCACAAGGTCCACTTGTAACAAGTACTCCACAAATATCCTTATTATTTTTTGAATAGTCTACTACCTCCCAAAAGTTTAATTTTGCAGCATATTTTGTAATATAATCAAAATTTTCTTGAAATTCTAAACCGTGTCCATATTCATTACTCATAACGTGTGCAAGTTCGTGTAGTATAACAAACATTACATCTTGTATATCATTAACTACATTATCTTTTTCGCAGCATACACATATAATCTGACCTTTATTTATTGTGTATCCAGCACTTCCATCTGGGCATTCATTTATTTTTAAATTTTTACATCTTTTAAATAATCTTTTTGCGACTTCAGGACTTGGATAATTATTTTTATTCATTTCATCAATTAATTTTCTAGCAGTAGAATTACACTGTGCGAGGATTTCTGCTTTTTTTGCTAAGTTTTCAGGACTTGTTGGATTTACCATATATTCTGTTCCATCGTTCGCTCTTACTTTAACTCTTCCATCATTAAAAGTTAATAAACAAATGATTGTAATTATAATAATTATAATAATGACTTCTTCATACATTATTACCTAATTAATTATTTATTTATTTATAAATTTATTTATTTATTTATTTTATTTTTAAATTATATTTATTTGTTTTTAATTAATGTAATACAAATGACAATATTTGACTATTTAAAATTTATTCTTGGTCTTAAGTCCTGGAACATTGTAACCACAAATTATTTTGATAAAATAATAACTATGAAAAATAAAGAATACATAGTAGATAGTTTACCAATTAAAAATAAATTAAAATTATTACATTTTTTTGAAACAACTGCAAGCCCAGAAAGAGAAACTAATTCTGATTATATTAGAATTGAATATAATACTAAATATAAAATATTGATTTATTTATATAACATTTATAGTTTTTTTATATTTTGTATTTGTTCAGCTGAGTGTATTTATTTACTATACAAAATGATAATTTCCAGTGATAATTTAAGTAATTTAAGTAATTTAAGTAATTCAAGTAATTCAAGTAATTTGAGTCCAAGTATGAATTCCAATTTTCAAAATTACTTTATACATTTTCTTATAAATTTAAATGCACCTATAACTTATATATGGGCAAAAAATTACTTCAAAACAAATCATTTTACTTCTTTCATAAAAGATGACTGTAAACAAGTTACAAAATTATTTTTTATTATTATTATTAGTTCATTAATAAGTATTATAATTAACTTTTATAATACAAATTTTTTTTATAACGAATACTACTATATTAATTATTTTGATCAGAAAATAGCCTATATTCTTATTATAATTGAATGGTTTTACACAAGATTACTTTACAGTATAAGTATTTCAACTTTTACTTTAATATTTTGTAATCACTTGAAAGAAATCAATAATTTTATTGAAGATATAACAGATTACAAATCACTTGAAGATGCCTACTGCCTTAGCAATTATATTGCAAATGTGTCATATTTGCGTCACACAGTAGAAATAAGTTGTAACTTTTATAACTGGATAATGTCATTTGTGTCTATTTCTGGAACTTTATCAATAGCATTATATATTCGATTTTTATACAACGAGTATATACAATATAAAAAAATTGAATTTGAAAATAGAGAATATTATCTTTTCCAGTGCTATTTTATTTTTGCAATACTACAACTAATATTTTTTTATATAGTTATTAAATATTCTTATTGCAGAAATCTTGCAAAGAAAGAGATACAGGATGCGAAGTTTATCAACAAATTTTTAACTCGTTTTTCGCTGTCCAAAATTAAAAATAAATGCAAAGACTCTGAAGAAATTAAATATATATCAAAATTAATACTTTGCTTAGAAGAAGAAAATGCATCTACCATTGATTGGCTAATACTTGAAAAACTCCTTAATGATAGATGGATTGATTTTTCTATTGCTGGTATATCAATTCACGATGGGTCTCTAATAAAAAAAATGTTTGCTTTATCAGGAATAATATTATTTATTATGGGAATTATTTAAGAATTTTTTTTTACATTTTTAAAAACATTCTACGATTTATTTTATAATATAACTAATATAAATAACAATGTTCATTATTCCAAGCAATATCACATTTTACTCTTTTGATGGCAATATCGGTTCAGGTAAATCAACAGTTGTTTCAAGCTTAAAGTCTGCTGTGGGGAATAACAAAAGTAACAGGAATATTTACTATTTTCTACAAGAACCAGTAGATGAATGGAATACTATTTGTGATACTTCCGGAATAAATATATTGACTAAGTTTTATGCAAATCAAGAAAAATATTCTTTTGCGTTTCAAATGATGGCATATATTTCGCGATTAGCACAACTCAAAGAAACAATTTCTGAAATTATTAATGATAAAAATTTTAGTCTAAACAATAGATATTTTGTTTTTTCTGAGCGTTCTGTATTTACAGACAAGAATGTATTTGCAAAAATGCTATATGACTCTGGTAAAATAGAAAATATTGAATATCAAATTTATAATAAGTGGTTTGATAATTTTATCAAGGAACTTCCACAAGTAAAATACATTTATATACAAACTAGTCCAGATATTGCATATGAACGCATTTTAAAACGTAATAGAGAAGGCGAAAATATTGAAAAAGAATATATTTGTAGTTGTCATAAGTATCACGAAGATTGGTTAATTGGTAATTCTGAAAAAAATTTGAAACTTAATTTAAAAACCATTAATGGAAATAATAATCCTAATTCTGTTTTATTTGAAGTTATGAAATATTTGGGAATTATTGTTTAGAATTATTATTAATGAAACATTATTTAATCATTCAATAGTCTTCTTTTTATTTCTAGGTAATTTAGTACCCAAAATTTTTTCAAGTTTAGCAATTTCAGCATTAGTTGGAACTTGTTTATTTGATTCCCAAGTTGCGAGTACCTGTTGTGATATACCAGCCTCTTGTGCTAGTTGTTTTTGATTTAGACCTTTTGTTGTTCTGGCACTCGCAATTGTTTTACCTAACTGTTTATCTGAAACTGAAATTGTATTTTCTGGCGTTGATTTTTGACTAATTCTTTTAGATGTCTCCTTACTTGTACTATTACTTGAATTATTTTTTGTATTTCCAAAAATTACTGGTTTGAAGTCTTGATGATCCATTTATTAATTATTACTTATTTAATTTTTTTTAAGTAAATAAAAAGAAATACTATTATTACAAGTATTCCAAGTATAAGAATCGTCCATAAAAATAAAGATTTTTTATTATTATCATTATTATTTACGGTATTTCCAAAACATTCTGTTCCACCATTTGTCTGTGAACCAAATACCATTTCGTGATCGTATGTAAAATCCCAAGCAGAAATTGTGTTATCTGCTTCTTGAAATGCAATTGGTTTAAAAATAGAAAATACTTTATAATCTTTTTGGATTAAATTAGATAATTGTCTATCTATTGGAGCTTCTAATATTTTACATTCATTAATTATATACTCTATTGAATTTCTTGGTATTATATAAGCGTGTGTGCCCATAAAATAGTTGACGCTTCTAATGTTATCTATATCATAGTAGTCTTTATTTAAATCGCACACCGTTCCGTGCACTTTTTCATTTGAATTACAAAAGAATCCAAGAAGAAGTATATCAAAATGAATATTTTTATTTATGATATTGTTTAAAGAATCTAATAAAATATTTTTAAAATTATCTGCTAAGATAACATCATCTTCAAAAACTAATAAGTATTTTGAGTTTCCATTATAAAAAAAGTCTTTATAAATTTCTATATGACTAAGATTACAACCCAAATGACCAAGTCTATTTGTGTTTGGTTCTAACAAATAATTCTTAAAATCATCTGTTAAATAATTAGACTCTTTAACTTTATCGTATGTAAAAGTTGATTTATCAATAGCATTAAAACGATTATATTTTAAATTATATTTTTTCATTTGTTCATCAAAACGTTTTAGTTTTTTTTTGCAACGTTCTAAATTAATTACATTTATTGAAATATTATTTTCTGTAATTGACATTCTTAATTATTTTATTTATTTTTTTTATTAATTATATTATTAGTCTATTTAAAAAATAAAATAATATAATTAATAAGTAATAATGCAGAATTTTGAGAATAATTTTTTTCCAGAATTAATGATGTCTGATTCAAGTAATAATAATTTACAAGTTCCAAACTCAGCAAATGATATTACGCACTCTTCGAATAAAAAATCTTCGAGTGTACATTATTTTGCCATTGATTCGCGTCAAAGAGATTATGACTTATATCCAGAAGCAAATAACTATTATGTTCCAATTCCTGATTCATATAATAATGTTACATCAATTGAACTAAAAGCTGCGATGCTTCCAAGAAGCGAATATAATGTTAATTCATCAAATAAATATATTGATTTTTGTATTGGAGATTTTATTTCAAAAGTAAAGGTTAAAAGTAGTAATAGTTTAAAAGTTTTAAAAGATGGAAAAAAGGTTAGTCCCGGAACATATAATTTGTCTATTTCTGGCAAATTAACAAATGCACCATATAATCCAGCAATTGTAACAATTGATGTTGATAATTCATCGTATATTGTACCTTCTTCAATTAAAATAGTATATGCTGGTTCTGGTTACATCAGTTCAAAAAAAATTAAATCTTATTTATTTGATTTTGAAGCGTTTGATATAGAAATTGGAATAAAATATACAGCTAAAATGAGAGAAGGACAATATACAATTGGTGGGAATCCAATTATGTATGATAATGTAAATAATAAATATGTACAGTCCTGGACTCCATCAAAACTACTAAATGAGATTGAAGCTTGTATGTCAAATGTCATTTTGGAAGATTCTGAGCACTGCTATTCTAGAATTGCTTGGTCAAGTAGAGATTCCTCTACTGGTTATAACTCAACAAAAGATTATCCTTTACTATTTAATGCACGTATTATGAGTCAATATCCCGTGATTGATACATATTCTAGTTTAAATAATCCAAGCAATCGTTCAGAACCAGAAGAGTTTGAGGCAAATTCTTGTAAATTTAATAGAATGTATATATCAAATTGTTTAATTTTTCAAATTGAAAATTTAGACGATATTAATACATTAGGTGGAGAATTTATTGATGATGGTGGTAATACATATATTATTTTAAAATCTATAATGATTTCTGAACAAAATTCAAATCGTTATATATTATTTTGTAAATTAAAAGATAATTATAGACAATGGAAAGGTTTCGGTGAAATTAATAATTTAAAAAGTTTAATAAGTTCAAAGATTAAAATTCGTATTGCAAATTTTGAACTTTTATTTGCAACCGGTGAATATAATGTAGTAAATAGTGCTTCACTTCTTGGATTTAATAAAAGAAATTATTTTAAAAGTACAAAGATTGATAAAATACAAATTAATGATAATAAATGTCTTATACCTCGATGCATATGTTATTCGTCAGAAAATGATTATTTTTTATATGGTGACCCGGAATATATTATATTGTCATTTAGACCCAAGCACGGTACAAATACTATTAAGCAAATTAATAATAGAGTAGATTCGATTGAAAACTCTAATATTAATAGAGTATTTGCGTGTTTAATTTTTGATCCTATTCAACCATCTGTATTACAAGATCTATCTTCTGGAACAGCAATGGGAACCATTAATTCATTTGCGAATACTGCAAATAATACAAAATCATTCTTAGTAAATAATAATGAACCAAATTTAAATGATAATTTACTACTCTGTGGTAATGTTGGTACTTTTAATAGTATTGATTTTAAGCAACCAGGAATGATTCGAGCAATGAAAGGATATGATTTTGATCAAAAAATTATTAAATTTCCTCAGCCAATGTCTTCTTTATCTCATTTAAATATTCGTTTTACAAAATTCTCAAAATCTAATATTGGTACAGATGAAGAATTATATAATTTTCACGGTAAAGAACACTTCTTATTATTTGAAATAAAGTGTGAAGACCAAATGACTGGTAATCACCAATAATTAATTATTTTTTTTATAATTTTAAAAATCTTAATAAATTCTTATATTGTATATTTTCTTCGCATAGTACTATTTCATTTTCTTTTGAATCAACATTTTCAAATAAGTCATATTTTGCAATTGGACGAACTTTTTTTGGTATAACTGAATCTAGGTACAAATAGTTTCCAGTTTTAATTAGTTCTCTAAGTTCATCAGAATATGATTTTAGGCCGGTAATTATTTCATTCGCGATTGGTCTCCAAGGTGAATCTTCATCTTCAATTGAAATAATTCCAAATTCTTTTTCTGTTGCAGTATCAGAATCAAATTTCTCTTTATTATAAATTTGTACAATTTTACCTTGTTTATAGTTTGTAGCAAGTAGATAACCAACTAGCTGATATAAGTCATATTCATTACGTCTAACATTTTGCTTTCGTGTTCTTGTTTTGATTTCAATTAAAAGATCATCTGTGTCACTTGACGCATCGTGCTTTCCCCCAATGCAAAAGTCTTCTGTAATATTATAATAAAACATTTTGTTATTTCCCTTATTATATTTTTGTTCTTCAATAATATTTTTTTCCTGGACATTTCCTAAGTCCTTTTTAAGTGAATTTTGTGTAATTGTTTTTAGTCTCTTGATTTCTTCTTCTGAATGTTCATTATTTCTCTTCTTTTTATACTCTTCTATAACTTTTTCTTCAATTGATGAAAAGTCTTTGTTATCAAAATTTTTTGGTAAAAGTTCAGCATATGTTTCTTCCTGCATTTTAGAAAAAGTTTCTTCGTCTTGTGCTAATTTAATAATGCAATTATGTTGAACTAGATACTCAAAAACTTTTTTTGGTGAGTGTCTTGCCCAAGAAGTTAGTAGCATTTTTTGCTTTGACTCATATGGATTCTTGCCTAGTGCTGCAGCGATGTTAGAAATTTCAAGATACATTACTTTGTTACTCCGTTACTTTTACTCCGTTACTCATTAGTTCCATTAATTCTTTAATACAATAAAATATTGTTAATTTATATTATAATCTTATATTATAAGTGTCCGGACAAATGTACCGCACGATTTCATTATTACAAGCGCCCTCTTCATCTTCATAACTTATCCAATCATCCTAAGGCTTACAAATAGTTTGTCCATTTTTAGTAGTAATTGTTCCATATTTACAATTTCCAAAAAATATTAATTTACTATTTAGCATTCTTTTTTAAAATATTAATAATATTTAAAATTAAATTAATTTATTAGAAACCAACTAGGAGTATCACGTTTTGTCCATTTACAAAAGTCTTTTTTATACTTCATATAATAATTTCTATAAGCTATCACAGAATTGTTATTCTTAACGTCATCTGGCATAGCTTGTGCAAATTTAGTAATATTACCCTCTGATATATTATTTGGTATATAATTTAGTACATCAATTAATTTTTTCTCACAAGTATGAATTTTATTATATCTATAAGTATATTCTTTACATAGATTATAAAATAACATATATAACCAGCAATAATTTCCTGTTGTCTGTCTAGCCCATATTGTACAAGGATGATTTTGAAATGCTTGCTTGTATAGTGATTTGTGAGTATTACTATTACTACATAGATGATGGCAAGTGCACAACATTTGTGCTGTCTCAAGAATCATTTTTACAACGTGTTTATCACAATGAAATATTGCACATAAATATGGATTTAAAGAAAGTATAAAAATATTCATTATTTTGAATTTATTTAAATTTTAAATTACAATTTTTATTTGGTTTTAATATTAAATCAAATAATTATTTGTAATTTGTTTTATTTTTAAAAATGAATGAAGTAAATTTTCCCATTGAAGAAAATTATAAATATAAGGATATAATTGAGCAAAATAGACAATTTATAAATAATAAGTATAATTATGAAGACTTAATAAATATTGTTAGAATATTTATAAATGATTTACCAGAACCATATTTTATATCATTGTCTGGTGGAGTAGACTCTATGGTTCTTCTTGTAATATTAAGAGTATTTTTAAAGAAGCAAGTAGTTGCTATTCATATTAACTATAATAATCGTGAAGAGTGTAACCTAGAACAAGAATTTTTAGAATTATTTTGCAGTAAAAATTGTGTTAGTTTACATTCAAAAAAAATGGATTTTAAACGCTGCGATACAGACAGACGAGACTACGAAATTTCAGCAAAGAAGGAACGTTTTTCTTTCTATTCAGAAGTAATTAATAAGTACTCTAAATATGAATCCAATAAGATAGCCGGAATATTCTTGGGTCACCACAAAGACGATTCAGTTGAAAATATATTTAATAATCTTATGAACTGTCGAAATTTAATGGATCTTGCCGTTATTAAAGACTCTTCGAGTATAATGGGCGTAAATATATTTAGACCTTTTATAAATGTTTTTAAAGAACAAGTGTATCATTTTTCAAACTATTTTGAAATAATATATTTTAATGATACTACGCCAGAATGGTCTATGAGAGGCAGATTTAGAAATGAAGTTTTTCCACTTATTGAGAAATACTATTGTAGTCCTAAACAAAATTTACTTCAAGTGTCACAACAAGTATCTGAATGGGGTTCTTGTATTCACGAACTGGTTATTAAACCGATATTAAATAATGATATTCAATTTGTTTATAATGATTATAATAAAGAATTTCAAGAAGTTACAATAAGTTATTCTAGACTTTTAAATTGTCCTGAAAGTATTTGGAATTATATTCTAATGGTAGTTTTTCATAAAATTGGTGAAAATTGTCCTTCAAGAAAATCTATAATTAACCTTATTTTTAACGTAAAAAATTTAAAAAATAAAAACAGTAAATATTTGCATAGGGTTATACTAATGAAAGTATTTAATGTTTATATTAATAATTTAGAACAAAAAATGGTAATTAGTAAAATGTAAATTTATTAATTTAATTATGAGTCAAATAAAGTAATTACCTTTTAACATAAACAACAGTTGTGACACCGCGTCTATTTTTAATTTTCTTTGGTTTATACCTCTTTAAGAATCCTTTGCCGAATTTTTTCTCAATATGTTTTTCAATATCAGCTGTTTTTAATTTAGCTAACTTTCCAAAACTGAAATTTAAATCTGAATTATTAATAGAGTTACTCATAATGTCACTCATTGAGTCGCTCATTGAGTCACTCATTGAGTTCCCAAAAGACATTTCAGGAAGATCGCGAACAAGGCCTCGCATAAAGAATGTTGTCTGGTCAGATAATGGATTTGTATCATAAATAGCTGCAATTCTTCTAAGATCTGATTTATCAATTTCCATTACTGAATCGCGAATTTCTTGACTATATTCACTAAGTGTTTTACTTGTTGATGAACCAGCTGCACCTTTTTGAATATCAAGAGTTAAGTCTTCTAAAATTTCGGTTAAGTCGTCTTTAAATTTATCAATTTTAATATTTCCTTCAACAAACTTTAGTTGTCCGTCAACTTTTACAAGATAATAGTAATTAACAGTTTTTGAAGACTGTGAAACACTTTCAATTAGAACTGGTGCAAAATCAAAAAGCTGTTTTTGTTCTGGATCTGTAACTTGAACTTGTCTTTGAATATTAATAGCTTGTAGTAGTATATCTAACCAATCATCATTAATTTTAAGTTCTTGATATTTACTTTTAACATCATCGAATACTTTCTCTTGTGATTCTCCATCTATCTGTACATTTTTTGCAAATTCATCATTATTATAAGATTCAACTAGTTCATCTTTAAAGTCATCTTCAATGTTTGTATCAGGGCCACATTCATCTGCTGCTTGTCCCATAACTTGTGGAAACTTATCAAGTGTTGCATTTGAGTATAACCATTTACCACTTTTAACTAAATAGTACCAAAAATATACTGTTTCAACTGAATCAACTGTTTCAATTTTATGAATTATATAACGCTTATTTGCACAAAAATTTCTTAGATCGTCTACTGTGATCTTATCTGGTTCTGTGGAGTCTAATTTAAGTGGTGTTTCTGAACCTAAACACGTTTTAATTTGCTCTGGTGTTAAATTTTGTAACATCCAGTTAATAATTTCTTCTTCGCTTTTATCTTTAAAATATTCAGCGGTAACTTCTGTTGACATTTATTATTATAATAAATTATTTTATTTTAATTCTTTTTAACTTTAAAATAAAATAGATTATTACTTTTTTAAAAAATGATCATATTTTTTTTTAGGATTAATTTTATTATAAATTTCTACTACCCGCACCATATACATATATTAGAATATTATTGTCAATCGAATTAAAAGGCATTTGTTTATTATTATTATTTTTATTTATTTTATATTCTTTTAAAAGACTATTTTGATGCTTCTTTTAGTAAATCATTGAGTTCTTTTGACGATAATTGCATTAATTCCGGAATCATACTTTCAGGAAATAATTGATACTTATAAACTAGGTCACTAATTTTTTCATTAATTTTTTCTTCAGAAGTTGATGTTTTAAGTAGTTTCTTTATTTTATTTTGTAGTGCTTTATCTGTTATCGGAGACTCCGACAGATCTCTTAGGCATTTGAGTAGTTCTATTTTACTTTTAAATTGTTTATTAACATTAAATTTAATCTTATTATTATTTTTAGCTTCCATTAGATACTTCTTGCGTAATTCTGGAATTAATGCAAAATTATTTGTTAATTTCTTAATATATTTACTAATATCATCGTCAACTGAATCTAGTATTTCTTCAAAAGTATAATCGGAGTTCCAACAATTTATATCTTCTCTCATTGCTAAGTTTTCTGTAATTTCTGGTGATTCTATTACTTTTGAGTCATCGAGTGTTTCAAGTTTACCATTTTGGGGATTAATTACAACTTCCGTAAATTTTAGTGGTAAATCTTTTGTGTTTGGATATGAATATTTTCTAGATATGATATCATCATAACTAATTTCGTCTGGAATTGATTCTCTCTTAAAATTCATAAGCGTTTTTGGATTCTTAAAATATATTTGAAATTTATTTTCTCGCGCAATTGGTACAATCACTTCTTCTAGTCGAATTATGTTTCCATTTTTATTAAGGCTACAGTCATAAGCTGTTTCTTTTAGAATTTCTTCAAATTCATTATTAATTTGATACTTTTTAAGCGCACTAATTGTCATTTTTTGTTCTATTGATATAAAATTCAACATTTTAAAATTTGGATCCTTTTTAGCCTCTTTAAGAACTTCGGATGCATCTGGGTCAGGTTGCATTGGTAAAACGGAAATATGTCTGTATACATCTGTCCATTGTTCTTCTTCTGGAAGATTTGTGTGACTGCAAAAGCGAACGGCACGTGCTAAAATTTGTTCTATACGAGCTTCGTTCCACCAAGGATCTGTTATATGTACCTGTTTTACATTTTTAAATGATACCCCTTCCATAATAGATCGAGTACCAAGTATAATCTTTAATCGCGAACCGTCTCTATTTTCATATGAATTAAATACTGATTTTGCTTTTGAAGTTAGGTCTTTGTCTCCGCTTGTTTCAGAACTCCATACGAAATATCTATATTCAGAATCGCCTTTTATTCCGGAATCAGGAAATTTCTTAAAACCAATTGCATCAAGAATAATTGATAATGACTCAACGCCAAATTGTAACCAATTTGAGAAAATAAAAACTGGGCCATTACAATTTGATGCAAGCTCTATTATAGAAGCAAATTTTTCTGAATATCCTTTCGCTCTTATAAATGATAATACATCGTCAGTTAATATAGCATCTTTTGGTTTCCCTTTGCGAATTGCTTTTAGTTCTTTTTCAAACTCTTTGAGACCCGACTTAATTTGTGCTGCGGACTTTTTCGAAGTAGTACCTTCTGCGACTTCGCTTGCCTTAAATGGTAAACTGATATTTGCAAATTGCTGCGTTGTAACATATACACCATTTACTGCGTCTTCTTTTGTAGATTCCGAGTCAGGTTGTATACTCTTAATTATAAATTGAGATGGTTCTAAATCGTCATCTTGTTGAATTCGATCTCTTTTGGCATCAGAATAAAGAGCAGATAAATAACCTTCTTTTTGAAATGCTGGCATTATATGTTCAAGTGTAATTATTCTCTTATAAGGATATGCGTTTGGATTACCGCCTCTGAAATATGATACATATCCTGAGCATAAGTATCTTAATAAATCTTTGTTAATTAGACAAGAATCTTCGCTGACGTATGGATTTCTGCTTCTAATACATCTGTCAGATTCTGGTAAGTATTTACCTAAAAAGAAAGAATAAAAGTCATTTTTAGTTATTGGAAAGGGTACTCTTGGTCTAAGTAGATTTAGTGTAAGTGCCATCTCATATGGATTATCATATATTGGAGTAGCACTTAGAAATATTGTTCTTAGTTCTGGGTGACAGTACTGGTACAGTGCTGTTTTAAGTTTCTGGTAAAGTACACCTGATTCACTTACCATTCTTTGAATTTCGTCAATTACTAACAGTCCATTTTTAATAAGTAATGGACTATTGCTTTTTGTTAAGTAATCATTTTTTGTCCAAGAACCATCTGCATTAATTTTAAATAGTTTATTAATAAATTTATCGTGACTGGTAATTTCAAATACTTTTGATATTCTTGAAATTAAATTGTCTCGAAATCTTTTATATTTTTGTTCATCTACATTTAATTGATTTTGTAAGTCTATAAACTGTCTTCTTTCTGTTGTAAAGTCTTCACCTTTTTTCCTAAGACTTTGAATTGTTTCTGATAATCTTTGTAGTGAGTCCCTTTTATCTGTATATGTCTTTTGTAGAAAATCTAATATAGTTTTATCATTTACATTTGTGTAAATGTCACCTTCGTCATTATCAGTTCTTATAACACACTGCGAAGTGCAAGACCAAATTTCATTAATTTCTTCATCTTCACCTGTTTCTGGATTTACTTTATTTATTCTTTTTAATTCACCAATAATCTCTTCATAGTATTGCTCTACTAAGGGTGCTGGGACTACATATAGTAAATTGACTCTATCTTTTGCAGCTGTGGTTTTAAAGGCTTCACCTACAACTATACTTGTACAGGTCTTGCCTGAACCCAAACCGTGAAATACTAAACTTGAATTAAAGTTGGTCGCTGGATTTATATACTGTCCAACAAACTTCTGCTGGGGCTTTAAAGAATATTCCTCTGGATTACATAATTCTTTATTTGTCTGGTCAATGTAATTGTCTTTAAAAGTAAAAGGGGACTCTCCTCCATTAAATGCGTCTGGTCCATATCTATCAATTATAAATTGAAGAAAATCTTTATTATTAAAGTAATCTAAATTATTAAAATTTTCAAATACTTTGTCTGTACAATTAATTTTATACTTTGAGCGAAGTTCTTCTGACTTATAAAAATATTGTAATGTACAGTCTGACATAATTATAATGTATTATTATTTAAATTTTAATAATTTAAATTTGTTTTTTTTAATTATTCTTTTTAATAATTACAATGTTTTGCTTTATATAATTTTAAGTCCTTCCCTCCCCACGAAAATATTGTAGCATTATTTTCATCGCCATGACAAGCGTATTTAGAAAAAGAATCAATATAGATTAAACCAATCACCTTATAACCGTAATTGGTTTTAAATTTACATTTTCCTGTGGCTGCTGTCGGGCACTTGGACTGTGTACTATCAATACTATCAATAAAGAGTGACACTTTTTGGTCTGTAAATGATTCTAATTGTGATACATAATTACCGTCTGTGTCCCTAAATAAATCAAGTACTAATTTAACATTTCCGTCGTCATCAACACTTTGTAATTTAATATTATACGCTTGTTGACCTTCGGGTGCGACGAGTACACCATTTGGTGGGTCTTTCTCAAAAGAGTTAATACCATTTGGATTACTTATAAATAAAATATCTAAGTACTTAACAGCATCATAGTCCTTATACATAGTATCATATTGATACGGTCTATCAGTAAAACGAAGAAGTGAAAGTGCGTCACTTTTGCTAAATGTTAATTCATTTGTTTCTGAATTCCAACTTGCTTTTTGTAAAACAAGTGAAAATAGATAACTGACTGATTTACAAGAACAATCGTGTTTTTTCTCAAAGAGTTTATTCACTTTGAGACTATTAACTTTGAGTCTATTAAGTGAAAGCTTATCAAAGTATTTATTTTTAAGAAGAGAATTAGCAGGCATTTTATTATTATTATTATTATTAAAAAAATTCTGATAATATTTCATAGTCTTTTTTATAAATATTTCTAATTTTCTCTTTAACTTCTTCTTTTATTACAATGTTGTTAGTTTTTTTTGATACATTATTATGTATATTGTCTGCTATAATATAACCTTCATTTTTAAGTTCGCTATAAAAGTTTTTAATATTATAAATTTTATCTGATAAAATTTTATTTTCTGAATCGCATATAAAAATGTACTGGGGTCTAAATACTGCAAATGAAACTTGATGCTTTTTATCTTTTTTAATTTTAAAATTATCATTTATTAAATTAAAATATTCTTCAAAATTATCTAAAAAATCATTTATTTCATAATCTTCAATTTCTTTAATTCTTTTTAGTATTTTAATTTTCTTTGCGTGCAAATTTTGATGAATAAATCTCTTTATTCTAAATTTAATCGATAATTTTGGAATTTTGTCGTTTTTGTTATTTTTATTATTTTTACTTTTATTACTTTTGTTATTGTTACTTTTATTCTCACTTTTGTCGTTTTTATTATTCTTATTATTTTCACTTTTATTCTCACTTTTGTCGTTTTTATTATTCTTATTATTTTCACTTTTATTCTCACTTTTGTC
>MDSZ01011328.1_pt1 | contig 18289 bp, 18 predicted proteins | sample 811201 | NCBI WGS metagenome assembly MDSZ01 (sample SAMN05326647, study PRJNA326480) | marine metagenome | isolation source: seawater | place: Indian Ocean: North | collected 2010
GGTATTTATCCAAGATTTTGAAAAAGTTTACTCTAATTTTAGAAATGGAAAAATTACTTTAAACGAGATTTATAAATATTTTGTCTTACTTGAAATTCTTAATTTTAATGATTTGGCAATTTTTATTTTGAACAAATATTCAGATGTTTTTAATGCTAACTTGATTGAAAACATTAAAAACCTATTTATAAAAAAGCTTTCAAAAATTCACTTTGATAAAGAATTAAGTTATCAAGAAATTAAAAATAGATATAATAAAATATGAAATTGGGAAACTGTATACAGCCTTGGTATGAATTTCAATTTGACTACCATGATCAACTTCGCCCGTGCTGTTATTACTCTGGAGAACTTGAAAAAATTAAATTTAATATTAATGAAAGCTGGAACAGTAAATATTTTAAAAATGTAAGAAAAATTATTACAAATAATAATTTAAAAGATGATAACGGTTGCTCTAATTGCGACTATTTAAAAATTACTGGGAACTATTGGAAACAACCTTTTGATCAAAATATACCAAAAAATATCCAACTCACAGATAATATTTCAAAAAAAAGGTACCAAAATTATATTTTAGCAAAAAAAGAATTTGAAATAAAAAAAATTAATCTAGAAAGCTTACCGGTAAAAATTTATATCAACTTTGGAGTAAAATGTAACTTCAAATGCACTTTTTGTTTTCAAAATATAGAGAGAGAAAATAATGATACTAGAACTATTTCCGCTAATGATATTTTTAAAGAAAAAGAACTTTTAAAAGTAGCTCAAGAAATACAAATTATTGGTGGTGAACCTTTGCTTTTAAAGGAGTCAAAAAAATTCATCGACTTATTAACTAGTGATGAGGATTTTAAGAATATTAATTTAAGGATTACCACTAACGGGTCTTTGCTTAATAGATACTTTGAAAAATTAAGCTTTTTTAATTTCATAAATATAGAATTAAGTATGGAAGCTTATGGAACTGAGCTTGAAAAGCTGAGAATAGGAGCAAAATGGGAAAAACTTACAAGCAACATCATAGCTTTTAAAAACTTTGCAAGAGAAAATAAAAAAAATTGGAAAATTCATATTCCAGTTGCAACAATGGCTACCACTCTAAAAAAAAATAACTTATTTAATTTGACAAAATGGTGTCTAGAAAATGATGTTGAAATCAAATATTATAAAGTCCACGGAATAACTGAGGACGATATTGAAAATGAAGACTACTTTCAAAATCCAAAAATAATAAATCAAATTGGAAAAAAAGAATTTATAAACCAATTTACTAAAACAATAGATTTATTAGAAAAATATCAAAAAACTTACACTAAACAAAATTTAATGGAAATTAAAAAAATTAGTTTAGATGCAGCTTACAAGCTTACTTTTAAATATAAGATAGATTTATTTTTCAAAACATTTGAAAATTTTGTTTTAAATTTTAATTTAAAAAAAGATTCTTATAAAATTGGAAGATTTATTTATTCATATTCATTACCCAAAAAAATAAGATACAAAATAGGAGAGATTAGAAGAAATATAAAATAAATTAAAATTTATTTTTAATTTCGACTTTTCCGTTGATTATTTCATAAATTTTATCACAATGTTTAAAGTTATTAATATTATGAGATACTATTATTACGGTTTTAGATTTTCTTAATTTATATATATTTTCAAAAATTTCTTTTTCAATCTTTTCGTCAAGTGCATTTGTTGCTTCATCAAGTATAAGAATCTCTTTTAAATTATATATAGCTCTAGCAATAACAATTCTTTGTCTTTGACCTGACGAAATTCTTCTGCTGTGGGAACCAACCATGTAATCTACACCTTCCGAAAATTCGTTAATAAAATTGTCTACTTTTGAAAAATTTAAAACATGCTCTAATTTTTTTTCATCTACTTTTTTATCTATATCAAAGATAATATTATTTTTTATAGTATCTTCGAATAAAAATGTATCTTGTGATATAAAAGAGATCATATTTTGAAACTTTCTTACATCTGTTTCACTTTCAATAATTTTATCATCTAAATATATCGAACCTTCTTTTGGATTTAACAATAATGTAAGTAAATTTAGTATTGTACTTTTCCCTGATCCACTTTCTCCAAAGATCCCTATTATTTCACCTTTCTTAATCTCTAAATTAAGATTTTTTATAAAATGTGTACTATCGTATGAAAAATCCACATTTTTAAAAACAATTCCTTTTATAAATGGAATGTTTTCTTTATCAGAAGTATTTAAAATTCTTTTATTATTTAATTTCAATTCTGCGTCAATTATTTCTATAGAATTTTTTGCATACCTGAATCTTTGAAATTGAATTAATATTTTATTGTAAGAAGGTATAGCGCGATATGCTACTACAAAATAGAATGTAATATTTGATAATATTAGATCGTTAGACAAGCCAATTTTATCAAAATAAATCATGACTGTTAAAAGTATAACAATAGCTGCTATTTCTAACAAAGCTCTTGGAAAAAGTTGAATAGTAGCATTTTTACTATCTAAACGACTTTGATTTTTTAATAACTCGTGAAATTTATTTATTAAAATATCGGCATTATTTGAAAGAAATATATCCCTTACTCCTATAAAAATTCTCTGTGTTAAGGTTGCAGTATCCTGAGCAACCTCAACTCTTGTAAGAGCCCATTTTTTTATTTTTTTATTTAAAAGTTTTATTATAAATCCAGCAAATAAGAATATCGGTAAAATAAATAAAAAACCCTCAGCATGTCCAGTTAATATAATTAAAATAAATATGGCCATTAATATGATCAATTCGCTCAAAAAAATCATAAAACTTAATAAAAATTGATTTGAGAGATTTTGAGTTTCTGTTCCAATAATTGAAGCAAGTCTACCCTGGGAATTTTTTACAAAAAATAAATACTCCTGACTAAAATATTTTTTAATTAACTTTGCAGTTATAGTTGCTCTAAAATAATTTACAAAATCATTAACAAAATTATATGTTAAAATATTGAATAGATTTTTAGTTAAGAATACAAGAAAGAATATTAAGCAAAAAATTGGTAAAATAATATCTTTATTATCTTCAATAAATCCTACAAAATTATTTAAAAAAAAAACTGAGCTAAGGCTTGAGGGATTAAAAATTAAAGTGACAAATGGAATTATTGCAGCTATTCCTATAACCTCTAAAAAAGATAAAATAATAAATAAAAATACTATAAAACTAAATTTTTTTTTTTCAGAAGTATCTAGCAGAGACCAAATAGTTTGAAAATGCTTCATTAGAATATTAGAGTCACTTTTATTAGATAATTTAAACTTTAAGATTTTTTTTTGTAAATCTTATGAATTCATCATTTTTTTTATTAAGGTAAATATTTTCAATCCAATTAAAAGTTTTTTCTATTCCATCTTTAAGAGAGTATTTATAAGTCCAGCCAAGTTTTTCTTTTATTAAATCATTGTTACTTGACCTACCTTTTACTCCTTGAGGTTTATCAAGTTGATAATTTTTTTTAAATTCTTTATTAGCTAGGTTTCCAGCTATAGAGATTAATTGATTTATTGTTACTTTTTCATCACTTCCAATATTAATTGGGTCTCTAAAATCAGAATTGAATAATTTTAAAACAGCATCAACACAATCATCAACATACAAAAAACTTCTTGTCTGTCTCCCGTCTCCCCATACATCAATTGTATCTTTATTATTAATTTTTGCCTCTATAACTTTTCGACAAATAGCGGCGGGAGCTTTTTCTCTTCCACCGTCAAAAGTTCCCATGGGTCCGTAAATATTATGAAATCTAGCAACCCTTGTTTCTAAACCATAATCCTCATAAAAATGCCTACACATTCTCTCGCTAAATAATTTTTCCCATCCATAACCATCTTCTGGCATTGCTGGATAAGCATCTTGCTCCCTCAAACCTTCTATGTTTGGATCTGTTTGGAGTTCTTTGTTGTATGCACAAGCACTTGAAGAAAAGAAATATTTTTTTACTTTATTTTCCTTACAAGCTCTTAATAAGTTTGTATTAATAAGAACTGACAACATACAGTCTGCTTTATTGTTCTCAATGAAACCAATTCCACCCATATTACATGCAAGATTAAAAACATAATCAACACCTTCTGTCATCTTTAAACAATTATCATATTCTTGCATGTCTAATGAAAACTGTTCAGTTTTATCAAATATTTGAAACCATAAGTCTAGGGGTTTAAGATCAACTGCTCTTACTTGATTATTTTCCTCGATTAATCTTTTGATCAAATGACCTCCAATGAAACCACCTGCACCAACAACTAAATATTTGCTCATAAATGAAAACCTCTTACATTTTAATTTATAAATGTATAGCTATATTTTTTATAAATCTTAATACCTTTTCCTTTACCAATATGACAAATGTATGGTATCGACCAACAATACTGTGTTTGATGATAATCTGAGTTTGAATCAGGATAATTTACTTTAATTCCATCAACTTTTACTTGTGAATGATTGAATTTAATAATTAATGGCCAATATGTTAGTTGATCTTTTGCTACATATCTATCAAGATTTTTAATTATATTAAATGAAATTGATAAAATTAACAAAATATAAACTCCCTTACTTATTTTAAGATTTATAAAATTTATTAAAATTAAGAACAAAAAATAGAAAAGTATAAAAATATATGGTGTACCAAATCTAATTACGGGTGATTTAAGGAACCAAATAAATAGGGACAAGAATAAAAAAATAATAATTGAAGTATAAAATAATTTTTTTTCATAAATCTTAATTCTCTCTTTTTTTCGATTAAAGAAAGATTTAAAATTAATTATTAAGAGAATTAAAGCTGGAAGAACCATTGCTATTAAATGTTCAGAAATTTCAATTAAATTTCTTTCTAACCATGTGGAAACCCAATTAAAATTTTTTACGTATTCTTCTGCAGAAAGTTCACCATTATATTCGTTAAATGATTTATTTACAGCTCCTGTAGCTCCACTTACTACTTCTGATATTCCTTGAGAATACCATTCAATATGTTCTATACATGTAAATTCGAAAAAAGGAATAAAACATCCTGAATATATAAACTGTTGTGAAATCCATAATAAAAACAAAAATGATGAAAAAATTATTGGAGTTATAAGAAAGTTTAAATTAATTTTTTTTTTTAATTAAGTAAATAAAAGAAAATAAGACTAGTATAGGTGATGCAAAAGTTGAAAGCTTTGTCAAAATAGAAAATAAGGAAAAAAATAAGATTAAAAGAAAATTTTTTTTAATCAAAAATTTTTTATCTTCCTCAAATATTTTTAAAAAATAGTAAAAAGCTAATAGTAAAAAAATATTTGCTGGAAAGTCAAATCCATGCTCTGTTATTCTTGAAAATTTAATTATTACATAAGTTGTTAACAATAATAAAAACAGATAGGAAAAAGAATTTTTACTTTTGCTGTGGTGTAATCTACTTAGAAAAAAAGCAATTGTAAAAAAATATAAAACTGAATTTGATAATTGAGTTCCTTTTAATTCAATAAATGGAAGATTAAATAATGAGGAAAAGTTTAACCATGATGAATTCCAAGCAAATTGGGGTTGTAAATTTGCAAGCCCAAATATAATTTTTTCTGAAGTCAAATTTATAATATACGGTAAATGATAATATCCATAATCTTCATTGGGTTTGTATTTCAGAGTCATTAAGAAAACTACAAGAAGAGAAACTGAAATAATTTTAAGATCTAAATTTTTAATTAAATTAAAATTGTCTTTATTCTTTGGTATAAATATAAAAATTATAAAAATAAAAATAATTGCATTAACAATGATATTTAGTGGAAAAAAAATATGAAATACAAACGATAAAAATACTAGAAAAATAATTCCAAAAAATCCTTGTTCATAAATATCAAGGTATTTGCTATTGCTTTGAAAAATTAATACTGATGATATATTCCCTGAAATAAAAACAAATGATATTAAAACTAGCAAAGACAATAGTATTTCGATCATATTTATTGATAAATTAATTTTATCCGATGATAAATAAAAAAATAGTTATTTGCACAACAATTAAGAACGAAGCCAAAAATTTAAATTCTTATTTTAGGCTACTAGATAAAATTATAAATATTTTTGAAGATTATTTTTTAATATTTATTGAATCAGAATCTAGAGACAAAACCTCAGTTATGGTTGAGAAATATTTAAAAAATAAGAAAGGTAAAATAATTAATAAGGAGTTAGATACCAGTTTAAATAGAATTGTTAAACTTGAGATATGTAGAAATGAATATCTTGACTATGTAAAAAATAGTAATGTTTTAAAAGGTTTTGATTATTTGATTGTTATGGATGCAGATGGAGTAAATAATAAATTGAATACTAAAAACTTAAAAAATTCTTTGCTTAACAATATAAATTGGAATGCAATATTCGCAAACCAAAGTCTTTTTTACTATGATATATTTGCTTTAAGAATTCATAATTTTATTTCAAAAAACTTTGTTACTAAAATTAAAGAAGACCTTAAAGTTAAAAAATTTAAAAATTTTAAGGACTGTGTGCATGAAAATCTAACTAAATTTTTTTACTTAAATAGAATTTTTAAAGAAAGATTTATTAAAGTAAATTCTGCTTTTGGCGGTTTTGCAATTTATAAATTAAATAAAATTATTGAATTTAAATATGAAAGTAATTTTGGAGTTAATTGTGAACACGTAAAATTGAATGAAGATTTGAATTTAAAATATGGAAATTTATATATTGACAAAAATTTAATTAACTCCAGTGGAATAAATAAACATACTATTAATGGATATTTATCATCTATATCAAATTTTTTTGCAAAAAGGTTTATTCAAAAAATATTATGAAAATTTTATTTCTAATCGTAAATTTAGTTATTTATTTATCTTTATTTAAATTTAGAAATTTTATTGCTAGTTTTCTATCTTTAAAAATTAAACCATCAAAAAATTCATTTCATAAAAGCGATTCTTATCTTTTAGGAGGTATATTGCTAATACCAAGTTTTTTTCTTACAACTATTTATTTAAATTATTTTTTAGACAGCAACCTTTATTTTAATTTCAGTATTATTTTTTTATTTTTTATATTGGCATTAATAGATGATATTTTTGATCTTAAACCCTTTATAAAAATTTTTTTCTGCATGCTTATTTTGTTGGTAATTATCAATTTTGATACAAGTATTACATTGCCATACCTTAATTCATATTATTTTGGTTTATTAAATTTTACTGATAATATTTTTATAATTTATTTTTTTCCAATACTGTGCATTTTGTTGCTTGTAAATGCTTTTAATTTTATAGATGGGATAAATGGGCTAGCATCATTAATCGGATTGAGTTATTTTATATTTGTTTGTTTGAAAAATAATCATTTAATTGAGTATACATTTCTTTTAATTCCATTTTTAATTATTTTTATTTTTATTAATTTAAAATACTCTATATTCCTTGGTGACTCTGGTAATTTTTTAATTTCAATTATACTCTCCATATTTCTTCTAAAAGAAAATTATTACAATCCTTTAAATTATTTTGCTGAGGAAATTTTTTTATTTCTTTTAATCCCAGGTGTAGATATGTTTAGATTGTTTATTGTAAGAATAAAAAATAAAAAAAACCCATTTAAAGGTGATTTAAATCATCTACATCATTTATTATTTTATAAGTTTAAACTAGTTAAAACACTTATAATTTTTTTATGTTTGGTTAATTTTCCTATATACCTTTTCTATTTTTTTCCTAAATACTTAACTATTATATTGATTGCCACTTTTATTACGTATTCTTTTTTAGTTTATAAGCTGTCCGGAAATACAAATAAGGTAAAAAAAATATAGAAATAATTAACCTAATAAATCTAAAACTCACTATGTTTTTGTCATAACCTGTATCTTTAAAATATTTTTTACCTTCCACATTAGAATTTTGCCCCTTCCAAGTTCGAAAATATCCAATTTTTATACAAAAAGTTTTAAGAGGGGCAAATTTACTAAAGTTTTTCCATAAATAATAATCTCCTGCATTGCTGTATCTTGAATTAAATCCACCACTTCTTAGAAACAATTTTTTTTTAAATGAGATAGATTCTTGTTGAATAAAACCCCAGTAATTATGATGTGCAAGACCAGATGAAATAATAAAATTTGGATATATATATGGTATTCCAGAAAACTTTTTTTTTCCTTTGATATATCCATTTATTCCAGAAATCCATTCTAGTTTATTATCTGAAGAAAATATTTTAATTACATTAGATACAGCATCTTTATGCAACAAATCATCTGAATTAATCCACAAAATAATTTTCCCATTGCAATTTTTAATACCTTTATAAAGTGCATGATAATGCCCTTTATCTTTTTTTATTGATACAAAATCAATTTTTCTTCTGTATTTCTTAATAATTTTATGAGAGCTATCAGTTGAACAGGCATCATAAATTAAATACTCAAAATTTTTTGAAGTTTGTGCAAGAACAGATTTGATTGTTTTCTCTAGAAATTTTTCTCCATTATAATTTGGAGTAATAATTGATACTAAAGGTTTTTTTGATTTAAATGATTTCATCGAATTTTAAATTTTTTATTTTATCGTATTGAGTATTAGCATTAGAGTTAGACCATATATTTCTAAGTTTACACTCCTCATAGATTTCGTCTGGTTTATATGATTGTAAATTACATTTTTCTTTAATGTTGTTATTTACAAAAAATGCATTTGATCCATCAATAGATCGTACTAAATGATAATTTTTTTTTGAAAGGAGTTTATAATATGCTTTTAGAGATGCACCGTGATAAAATCCTGAAAAATGTTTTTTTTTTCGATCAAAATTTTCTTCATATGGCACACTTATTGATTTTTTTAGGAATGAAGCATTATATTCAATTATTATAATTTCTGGAAAAATTTTTTCATCAATTATTTTTTTTATTATCCAAAAATCGTTTCCATCAATATCAATAGATAAACATCCAATATCAGATCTATCTTTTAAAAAAGAAATTATATTTTCTCTTGTTATAAATTTATTTTTAATATTTATTTTTTTATTTAATAAAAAAAAAATTAATTTTAACATTAATATGTTTATTTTTCTCCCACCATCAATCATAAGACCTTGAAAATTATTTTGGGCAAGGCAAATACAATTATACTCAAGATGATGAAATCCAATTTCAACAAAGTATTTATTTTTTATGCCATGTTTTAATTTATTTAGAAATATATTTTCTTTATTTTCATTTTGACTTTTACATTTTTCAAAATAAACATTGGGGGAAAAAGAAAGTTTTATTAAAAAAATTATTTTATATATTATTTTTATTATCACTATTTTAATGTATAGCTTAAAAAAATTATTTAAAAAATTGATTTTTTTATGAAGACAGATTTAAAATCTAGTAGTATTGGAGTATGTATCCTTGCATATTCTAGAGTAAAACACTTAAAAAAAACAATCAAAAAACTTTTACAATTTATTGGAAAAAAAGATAAAATTTATATTTTTTGTGATAATGCTCCTGATCAAATAGACAAAATAAAGAGTAAAGAAATACAACAGGTAAAACTATACCTATCTAATTTAGACAAAAATAAATTTAAAGTTTTTATAAGAAAAAAAAATATAGGTATAAAAAAGAATTGGTCTTTGGCAAACGATTATATGTTTAGTAAATTTAGAAAGTCAATCTGTTTAGAGGATGATATTTTAATTAAAAAAGATTTTTTACCATTTATGAAGTTTTATTTAAATAAGTATGAGAAAAATGATAAAGTAATGAACATTACAGGATTTGGAACAGACATAAATTTACCAAAAAACTATAAATATGACTGTTTTTTATCAAGAAGATCTATGTCATGGGGTCAAGGCACTTGGAAAAACTCTTGGCAAAAATATAAGATGATAAACAAAGACCATTTAAAAATCTTAAAAAATAAAAATAAAAAAAAATTGTTAATATCTGCTGGTCAGGACAACCTACGAACTTTAATTTTAGATTATTTTAATCTCTCAGATTCAATTCAAGTATGGTGGATATGGACTTTAGTTTATAATAATGGATTAAGTATTAATCCAACTAGATCTCTAGTTAACAATATTGGTTTTGATGGTTCTGGATTTCATACAAAAAAAAATCATTTTATTCCAAAAATTAAGTTGGGAAATATAAGAAAAAGTAGAATGCTTAAATTAATTTATTTAAAAAGCTTAGATGAAATTTTTATACAACAATTTAAAATTAAAAAATTAACATATTTTTTATTAAATTATCTTCCATTAGAGTTAAATAAATTTTTATTTAAACTAAAAAAATTCTTACTTAATTAATTTTATATATTCTTTAGTTTTAATATTGATTTTTTAATATGAAATAAATTATTTTTATTTTTTCTCATCTCTATTGAAATAAACTTTTTGTAATTTTCATCATTTAAATATTTTATTACATTTGATATTAATCTTGTATTTTTTAGTGGCTTTAAATATGGCTCACTGAGATGTACATGATTAATGATATTAATATTTTTTTTTATAATTTTTTTAATCTTAGAAATATTTTTGTTTACTATAATCTCGCCAGTATCTAATATCATTTTGATATTTTCTGAATTTACTTTTTTAACAAATTTTGAAGTTTGAAATATATTATTTAAAAAATTTGTTCCATAAATTTTAGGATTTGATTCAATAGAAATAACTACTTTTTTCTTTTTTGCATAAACGCCAAGTGATTTAAATGTTCTTAGTGCAATTTTTTCGGCAATTTTGTAGCTCATATTTTTAGGAATAACTCTGTTTTTTGGAGAGCCAAAAACTAAGTTTGGTATTTCTAACTTATTTGCGAGATTGATTACTTTAATTAAATGTTTTTTTAAATTTTTTCTCTCTTTTACACTTCCAAATAAATAACAATTATCGGTATTAAACAATAAAGATTGCATTGACGATATTTTTAAATCATATTTTTTTAATTCATCTAAATATTCCTTAATTTTAAATTTACTTAAATTAAAAATTTTTTTTTCATCATATAAAAAAAGTTTAGGAGCTATCTCTATGAATTGAATGTTTTGATTTTTAAGATATCTGTAAATTTTTAATCTTTGAGATGGGGACCAAGCTATATTTGAAATGGAATAATTCATTATATCTTTTTGTACAATAGTTTAATTTTATTAAGGGTATATTTTTTATCATATATATAATTATTTTTTTTTCCCCAATACTGCGAATAAAGAGTTATCATATTTGCTTTATATAAAATGGAATTATTTATTTTCATTTTTTTTCTTGTCAAAGTTTTATAGATTTTTTTTGCTAATAGAGGTTCAACAGATAGATTAAGCGTTTCAATTGAATTATTTAAAGATATTTTTACATCATTCCACAAATTATCCAAATTATAGTATTGATAAGATGAATTCGGATTTACAAAGCTAGTTGCTAGATAGTTTTTTTTGTTTAATAATTTAATTAGATTTTTACTCTGTTTATTTGTGATTTTTTTTCTATTTAAATAAAATATGTTGTCTGTTTTGTTAAAAAAATAAACTTTTGACATATCTGATAAAGCTTTAGGAATTTGACTTACAATAAAGTTATACTTATCGAATGTTAAGAAAGTGGGTAAAGGATTCTTAATATCAAATATAAAATTTTTTTTTATATGTGGCCCAAAAATACTAGGTAATCTTATTATTCTACAGTTTTTAAAATTTTGAATACAAAATTTTTCTAATTTTTTTCTATTTTTCCCATAAGTTTTTTGATTATTTAATTCTATAGAATTCTCATTATTTTTTTTTTTAATATTTGTATAAACTTGTATGGTAGATATTAGAACGAATTGAGTAGCATCAGTTTGTTTTAGATATTTTATTAATTTATTAATTGATCTTAAATCACTTTTTGGATTTCTATTTGCATTTGCCATCGACCCAGGCGCTCCGGCACAAACAATTAATTCAAATTTTTTATTTCTTATTTTTTCAATATTTTTGGAGTTATATCTGCTTGTGAAATTAACTTTATCACATAATGTTTTTCCAATTGTTCCTGAGTAACCAATTATTGAGCTATTTTTAATTTTTTCTTTTTTCATTTTTTTTAATTATTGACCAAATCAGAAATGATAAAATAAACCATATCATAAACGCATTGTTGGTAGAGAATAAACTCCCATGTGGTTTTAATGGAAATATAATTGCTATAAAAGCTGAAAAGAAAATTGTCGATGATTGATCTTTAAATAATTTATACCTAAAGAATTTAAAGATAATAAAAAAATTTAAAATAAGAAAAATTATTAAACCTATGCTTCCTGTATCAGATAATAATTCAATATATATATTATGTGGATGAGACGGACAGGAAATGTTTTTTTTCTTGTCATTTTTACACTCAAATCTAAATGTTTTAAATCCAGAACCAATAATTTTATTTTTTTTAAAAATTTCAATTCCCCCTCTATAATGTGCGAACCATTGAGAGTTTATCACTCTATTTTTCAAAAGAAAAAAGTTATCAAAAAGTTTAAAATTATTTTGTTGATTGTAAGTTTCAATATCTTCTTGATTTATATTTATTTGTTCTGGTGCATTAATTTGTATTGCACCAATAGAATATCTATTTTTTAACACTTCAGAATTCATTAATATGAAAAAGTAAGAAAAAAAAATTAAAATTGTAGAAATAAATATATTTTTCCTAAAATTTGAATTTAATAAAAATATTATAAATAAAGTTAATAAAGATGTTAGTACTGCATTTCTCTCACCAGTCAAAAATATTGCAATATTAAAAATTAAAATAAAAGAAATTTCAAAAAAATTGTTTTTATAAAATATTTTAAACAATCCTAAAAAAATGTAACATAGTGTAAAAAGATAAATTCCAATTATATACTCAGATCCAAAAACACTAGATAATCGACCATAAACTAAATTATAATCAACTTTCATATTTAGTAAATTTACATCAGTTATAAATTGAACAAGTACATCAAAAAATAAAAATATTATTAATAACAATAGTGAAAAAATATATTTTTTTTTATAATTATCGTTTAGAAGGTGAATAGTAATTATTGTTAATAGGCTAAATGTAATAAATCTTATATAGCCTACTGATTTATGTACAGAGTACTCAAAGTTATTAGATAATAATGAATTACAAAGTAAAAATAATAGTATTAGGATAAACGATAGTTTTTCTTTAAATGAAAAAGAAATTTTTTTTAAAAAATAAAAATATAAAAAAATAAAAAAAAATAGGACTAAGACTGCATTTATAAAGTAACTTCCAACTGTAAATAAGACAGGTATTAAAAAAAAAATTGGGGTAATTATAAACTTAAATAATAAGTTTTCTTGACTAAATTTTTTTTCTAAGTTTATATCCATTTTAATGTCTTATTATTATTGTATAAATTAAGACACTTTTTTTTTAAAGCAAATGATGAGATACAAATTAGATAAATTTATACATGGTGAAACGATTAATTTAAACATTCCAAATATAAATTTTGCAAAAAAATCAAATTGGTATAAATTTTTTAATTCAGACAAAAATACTAAATTTCTTGATCATGGTGTTTTTCCTAATACCGCGGATAAACAAATCAAGTTCTTCTCAAACATAAAAAATGATAATAGATTAGTTTTGATTATTTGTGACAAAGATGAAAACTTTATTGGTGTTATAAATTTATCCTCAATTAATTATGAAAAATTAAGCGCAGATATATCATTAATATTAAATCAAGATTCAAGTATAGGTAGTACTCCTAAGAACTTTTTATCTGCTCTTGAGGCTATAGCTTTAATGACAGAACATGGATTTGAAAAATTAGGTTTAAATAGAATTTCTGCAGGACAATGCATAAATCTCAATAAGTGGCAAAATATAATGGAACTAACAGGATACAAGATTGAAGGAGTACATAAAGATAAGTTTGTAAAAGGAATGATAATAAGTGATGTTATGACAATAAGTTGTTCTAAAAATGATTACTTATACCTCAAAAAAAAACGTGGGAAGCTCTGGGATAACAAAAACAATATGCTTAAGAGAATAAAAAAACTTCCAAAAGCAACTGCTTTAAAAAAAATAAAAGATCAATTAAAGTTTCTAGACAATCAATATTATAAAAAAATATTTAATTTATAGAATGAAAAAGAAATCTAATGATTACAAAAAATTTTTGGAGTCAATCAATTTTGGTTATTCAATAATAAATAATAATAATTTTGCAGAGCTAGATAAAGATGGTTTTACTATAATTAAGTCCGACAAAGATTATTGGGAAAAAAATAACATAAATTTTGAGTATTTATCTTCAATTACAGATGAATTATGCAAAAAGGAGGGTAAATCAGGAGGTTGGGAAAATGGTAAACAAAATGATCAACATTGGGAACCTAGTGCCCAAAGAATTTCCAATCTTCCAAATAAAGATAGAATTTTCCTAGAAATTTCTAAATTACCAGATTTGTTAAAGGGTGTAGATCATGTAATAAAAAATCCATTTAAAATTAGCTCAATGCAAATCAGGAATCCTCTTCCATATAGTGATAAACAAGAGATGCATATCGACTGGAGACCAAGACTATTTAACTATTATAATTATAATCAGTGTACAGCATTTATATATTTGGATGATGCAAATGAGATGAATGGATCATTAAATATTTATCCAGGAACACATAAAATTTTAGGAAATCCAAATCAAAATTATGTGGAAAAATATAATTTAAAAAAAAAAATTTTAAATGTTGAAAAATATAATATTCTAATATTGAACGTTTATACTTGGCACTTTGGTGGAAAAAATATTGATGGCAAAAGAAGGAGAACTATTTTTTCAAATTATAGAGAAAGATCAGAGTGGCAACAACTAAATCAAAAAAAATTTTTGGATGCAAATTTAATAAAAAAAATGAGTGGATTTGAGAAGTATTTGTATGCAGTGAGAGAAAATGACAAATTAGAGAGCGATTGGTTATATAAAAATAGAAATAATTATTTTATAAAAATTTATCAAAAAGCCAGAGATATTTTTTATCATAAGTACTTAAATTGAAGTCAAAATAAATATACCTAATATGGGAATAATGAAATTTTTTGTTAAATCATTGCCTTATAAACCTAAGTTATACCTAAAAAAAATCAGAAATTTTTTTACCTCGTTAGAATACTTGAAACTATATAAGACCAAAACAGGCTACTTTTATATGCCTTTCTTTTCATACCAAGATATTATTAAGAAAAAAATTTTAGAAAATAAAATATGGGGTGAAGAAGTATACAATATATCAAAGAAATTTATAAAAAATGATACAATTGTTTTAGACGCTGGCGCTAACTTTGGTCAAATGAGTATATTGTTTTCTCAATTAGAAAAAAATGTGGAAGTATATAGTTTTGAGTCATCTAAATTTATATCAAATATTTTAAAAAAAAATGTTATTAAAAATAAAGCTAACGTTAAGGTCTTTAATTGTATTCTTGGAAATGAAAGCAATAGAACTTACATAATAAAAAAAAAAGATTTATCTAATTTTTCAACTTGGGGTTCAAATAGAGTTGAGATAATAAACCAGCAATCTAAAAATTATAATAATGAAGAAGTTCAAACTCTTAGGATTGATGACTTAATTTTTAAAAAAAAAATATCTTTTTTTAAAATTGATGTACAAGGTTTTGATTTAGAAGTGTTAAAAGGCTCTAAAAACACAATTTTAAAACATAAAATGCCAATTATATTTGAGTACGAAGAGGAATTTGAAAAGTATTATAATTATACCTTCAGTGATTTTAAGAATTTTATTTCAGAAGTAAATTATAAAATTGAAACTAATTTAGATGGTAAAAATATACTTATTTTACCTAACTAAAAAAATTTTCTAATTAATTTTTCAAATTTATATAAAAATATTTTTTGGTCTTTTTTACTTAAATTTGGAAAGATAGGAATAGAAACTTCTTTATTAAAAAAATCAACTGAAATTGGAAAATCTTTTTTCTTATATTTAAATTTTTTTTTATATAAACTGAAAGTATGTATTGGTTTATAGTGAACTTGTAATCGAAAATTTTCTTTTTGAAAATAATTAAATAAATTATTTTTTGAAATATTTATTTTTTTAAAATCAATAAGTAATGGATATAAATGATAGGCATGATAGTCACTTTTTCTTACTTTCGGAACTTTGAAATATTTATACTTTGAAAAAAAGTTATCATAAGTTTTAGCTATTTGATTTTTTTTATTTATCAACTTGTCAACCTTTTTTAATTGATTTACACCAAGTGCACACTGGAAATCTGTTATTCTATAATTAAAACCTATTTCTGTAACATCGGGGTTCCAGTAATTTTTTTTTTTGAACTCAAGGTGGTGACTTCTAAATAATTTTATTTTTTTAATAAAATTTTCATTGTTACTTAACACAGCCCCTCCTTCGCCGGTTGTAATATTTTTTAATGGATGAAAACTTTGTGTTATTACATCAGCATATTTTATAGCGTAATGTTTATTGTTTTGATACTTTGCACCTAATGCATGACAATTATCATTTATTAATTTAATTTTAAATTTGTCAGCTAAATATCTTAAAGATTTCCAGTCACAGGGATTCCCAGCATAATCTACAGCTATCAAGGCTTTAATCTTCTTTGCTCTACTATTGTATCTTCGAAGTGTGTATTCCAGTTTATTTAAATCTATATTGTAATCATCCATCGAAATATCTACAAAAAGAGGTGTGGCCCCACTATGCAAAATTGAGTTTGCACTTGCTAAAAAAGTATTTGGTGTTGTAACAATTAAATCATTCTTTTTCCAATTCATTGCAAGTGCAGTTAAATAAAGTGCTGCAGTTCCACTAGAGACAGCAGCTGCATTCTTTGCTTTAAAATAAATTTTTAATTTATTTTCAAAATTATTAATCATTGAACCTTGAGATAAAAAATTACTCTTTATAGCTTTCGTAACTGCCTTTAAATCTGAATTATCTATGGTTTGATGAGAATAATTAATCATGTTTTTAAGACGTTTAATAGAATTTAAATAGTACTGTTTAAAAATTATTATTAATATATATGAATATTTATGAATTTCACAAAAATAATCAAATATTTAAAATCAAATAAAAAAGTAAATTATAATAGATATTTAAGAAAAAGAAAAATACTAGATGAGTTAAATATTATAAAATATTCTTATGACCTTCAAACAGGGACTTATCTCAAATTTTTGAAAAAAAATAAAAAAAAAGAGCAAATCTATACTGATGAAATTGCAAATATAATAAATAAAAATTTTAAAAATTTAGATACATTCATTGATTGTGGTGCAGGTGAGATGAATTTATCGTACTTTTTTATTAATAAATTACTACAAATCAAAAATTTTTTTTTATTTGATATTTCATTAAATAGAGTAGTCACTGGTAAAAGATTTTTGAGAAAAAATTTAGAAAAAAAAAATTTTAAAAAACTTAATTTTTTTTGTTCCAGTCTAGATAAAATTCCATTAATGGACAACTCGGTTGATTTAGTTTTTACCAATCATGCAATTGAGCCAAATAAAAAAACAACTGAGGCAATATTAAAAGAACTTTATAGAATTTCTAGAAAAGGATTAATACTTTGTGAGCCTGACTTTTCAACATCAAATCCTTTTCAAAAAAAAAGAATGTTAAAAAATAATTATTCAATAGACATAGATCAAAAACTTAAAAAATTAAAAATAGAATTTAAAAAAATACAATTAATCAATTCAATAAATATAAATAACAAAACTACTGTTTTCATAATTAAAAAGAATATAAAACAAAAAATATCTCATTTTTCTTTTGTAGATCCTTATTTTAAAAAAAAGATTAGAAAGTTTAAAAAAAATTATTATTCAAATTTTCTAAATTGTTTGTTTTTTTCTTTTGAAGATATACCTTTGTTCAATTTTGATAATCCTATAATTTTAAGTAAGCTTAGAGACAAAATTTAAAAAAATTAATATTTCTTTTCGAAGATATGATTTTTTGAGTAAATAAAATCTTTATAATTAAGCAAAAGTTTTGAGTGTTTTGCTATATTTAACTCCTCCATCCACTCTTTTAATATTAAAGGAGATTGCATTCTGTATTTTAATTTTTTTGCTATTTGATCATAATTGTTGAATAAATTATTACTTTTTAAAAATCTTAAATAGTAATATGAAAATATTTCTTTTTTTGAGAAATTTATTTTAAATTTTTTAA
>MDSZ01067782.1_pt1 | contig 18282 bp, 18 predicted proteins | sample 811201 | NCBI WGS metagenome assembly MDSZ01 (sample SAMN05326647, study PRJNA326480) | marine metagenome | isolation source: seawater | place: Indian Ocean: North | collected 2010
ACATTCGAGCAATTTGCAAAGATTTCAGTTAAAAATCATCATCACTCAACTATGAATCCCAAAGCAATGTATCAAATTGAAACTCCTTTGGATGTTGTGATGAATGCTGAGATGATTTCGTATCCAAATACAAAACTTATGTGTTCTGTAAACGTTGACGGATCTGCTGCTGCAGTTCTAGTTTCAGAAAAAAAGGCAAAAGAATTGGGTATGGGGCGAGCTGTTAAAGTAAGAGCTTCAGCATTAGCAAGTGATCCTTATACCGATAGAGACTTGGTTATGCCAGATGTTAATGCTTGTACCAGATTAGCTGCCGAACAAGCATATGAAATGGCTGGTGTTGGTCCTGAAGATATTAATTTAGTTGAACTCCATGACTGTTTCGCAACCGCTGAAATGCTACATTACGAAAATCTTGGTCTTTGTAAAGATGGAGAAGCAGGAAAAATGATTGATGAAGGCCATGTTGAACTTGGAGGAAAGGTTCCTGTTAATGTTTCTGGAGGACTTCTTTCAAAAGGTCACCCACTGGGCGCTACAGGAATAGCTAATATTTATGAGGTTTGTACTCACTTGAGAGGTGAAGCAGGAGAAAGACAAGTTGAAGGTGCAAAACTTGGAATGACTCATGTTATTGGCTTGGGAACTGCCTGTGGAATCCATATTTTAGAAAAAGTCTAATAGGTGTTAATTGGCGTAACAGGAGATACGCATAATAATCTCAAAAACATAATCGAGATCTGTACTATTTTTAATAAGAATGGTACGGATCTTGTCTTTCATACTGGAGACATTTCTCTTCCAAAATCACTTTTAGCTTTTAAAAAACTAAATTGTCCTCTAATAGCTGTTTTAGGAAACAACGATGTAGAAGAAAAAAATGAACTTGTGGAGGCCGCGAAAGAATTTGATTGTAAAATTCACGATGAACCTTTTTCTATAAACTTGTCTAAAAAAAAAATATTAATTCTTCACCACCCGGAATTGATCAACGAGGAACTCTCAAATAATCATGATTTAATCTTACATGGTCATACACATAGATATAGATTAGAAAAACAAAATGATTGTTTAATATTTAATCCAGGTGAGTGCGCAGGAATTATGAAGGGAAAAAATCAAATTGGAATAATAAACCTAAAAACTTTGATTCCCAGGGTAATTAACTTTTAAAATGCCTTCTAAATAAAAAATAAAATATTAAATAATAAAATATAATAAAAACGCCCAGAGGTCTTAAAATTCTACTTAAGCCATTACTATCTAATATTGATGCCTCTAATAAAAAAATTGATAAAACGGGAACTACTGAACTTTCTCCTGGAGATTTGAACCAAATCGCAGTTAAAAAAGCCATAATAATACTCACTATAAATGCTTTTAAAAAAATATTTTTTAAAAATCGCGTTGCGCAAAAGGCAATTAAAATCGAAATAAAAAAATACATTGACCAAATAATAATCATGAAAAATCTTCAATAAAAAGGTTAGTCAAATCTGTATTGCCAATAATTTTCATTATTTTTACTCTGGCTTCACTATCAGCAAGATTCAAATCGGATAGCGTTTTTAAAAATTTATCCTTAAATATATAGCTCGGAGGAACATTTTCTAACTCGGCAACTTCTTCTCTCCATAAAAAAATTCGCTTATTTCTTCTTGAAAACTTTTGTTTAAGTTTTTCTAATCTCATAGATTTAAGAGGCAAATTTCCTAAATTGGTATCTAATTCAGATGCTTTTATCACGTGGTTATATTTTTTATTCCTAATTAATTCTTTTTTTTGAATTTTAAAAATTTCAATCAAAAAAAGTACATCTTTCACAGCATAATCAAGTTGATTTTTTGAAAGAGGTCTTTTGAGCCAGTTTGAATTTGTTTCAGATTTATCTAAATTTATTGAAAAATAATCTTTCACAATTAAACCATAATTTTTTAAATTTCCTCCTTTTAAAAACTTTTCTGCAATTTGAATATCATAAGAGTTCTTTATTTGAATGTTTAAATTAGTACTCAGAACAGTTGCATCACTTCGTGCTGCGTGAAAAATAATTAATTTATTTTCATCTTCCATAATTTCTTTTAAAAAAGAAAGATCAATCTCCATTAAGCAGTCTATTATAAAAATATCCTTTTCTGTTGTAATTTGAAGAATAGATAGTTTTGGAAAGTATGTTGTTCTCCAATCGAACTCAGTGTCAATTCCAAGTATATTTTCTTTTTTTAAAGACAGCTTTAAGAAACTTATGTCTTGTTCTGTCTCTATGTAACTAACTTTTTTTTTACTTTTTAGGTAAAAACTTAACTTTCTTAAAATGGATTTCAAAATAAATTTTTTTTCAAATAATTTTTTACTTTTGTTTTAATGTAAGGATTTTTAGTTGAATAAACTAAATTGGCTAAAAGGTATTCTACAGAATCTCCACAGTCAAAGATTTCTCCATTAAAAAAAAGAGCAATTACATCATTTTTATCCTTTACATACTTTTGTATTGCGCTAGTCAATTGAATCTCATTAAATTTGTCAGGTGTTTCATTAGAAAGGTAAGTAAAGAAATCATTTTTAAAAATATACCTTCCCACAGCATAGAAATTTGATGGAGCTTTTTTCAGAGTTGGCTTCTCAATGATGTTTTTAATTAGTTTATGATTTGGTGACCCTGAATTATTTTTTATTTCAGCAATTCCATATTTATGAATATCTTCTTTTTTAACCTTGCCAAGAAGGACGGAAGAGATATTAAATTTTTCAAAATTTAGCTTCATCTCTTTGAAAGAATCTCCAATGTTCCCTTTTTCTTTACTTATCAACATATCAGGCAAGATGATTCCAAACGGTTCCTCGCCGATTAATTTTTTTGCACATAGAATTGCATGTCCAAGACCCTTTGCTTCCCCTTGCCTTACGCTTTGTATAGAAATATTCAATTTTGAAAGAGCTTTTATTTCCTTTAACATTTTTCTCTTAACTCTCTTCTCCAGAGTTGCTTCTAGTTCAAAACTTTTATCAAAATGATTTTCAATGGAATTCTTGCTTGAGTGTGTAACTAATATGACTTCTTTGAATCCAGCATAGGTTACCTCTTCAACGATATATTGAATAATTGGCTTATTTGCTACAGGTAGCATTTCTTTGGGTATTGCTTTTGTAGCAGGAAGCATTCTTGTTCCTAAGCCAGCTACAGGAATTACAACTTTACTGATCTTTTTCATTCAATTAAGAGTTGAGTTATTTCTTAAATATTCTTGGACAGCAGCAATGTCAATAAATACAGCGCCTTTGGTAACAAAAACCTTCATGAGAATCTTCCCTACATATTAATCAAACAAATGAAGATATTTTTCCCTGATCACATTCCATGTATAGCGCTCCCTTGCGATTCGCCCCAATTCATCCCCCCCAGGTAGAACATTTAAACTATCGATCAATTTGTTTAGGTCTGCTGCTGAGGAAAAAAAAGAACCATGACCATCCATAGTAGATCTATTATAAACACAATCATATGCAATAATTGGTTTGTTAAAGTGCATCATTTCAACAAGAGATGGGTTTGTACCACCGGCTGAATGCCCATGAACATAATACGAACATCCGGTACGGATTTTAAATAAACTGTCCAAGTCATATATTGGATCAAGCAAAGAGATATTCTCATAAGAACCATATTTTTGTTTCAATAATATTCCGTACTCATTATTATCCCAATTGCCTATAAACAGAATTTTCGAAGCTTGAGAGCAAGAAAATGCTTTTAGAATCATTTCGACATTATTTTCAGGCTCAATCCTGCAAATTGCTAATCCATATTTTTCCGTTGACTCAAAAGGTTTGATGTTTGATCGAACCGCATGGTCGCCTCCATATGCAATAACGCTTGAAAATACTCCGTATGTATCTTCAACATAATCAGAAATCACCTGACTATCGCAAATTGTTACGTCAGAAAATTTCACAGCTATTCTTTCAGAAAATTTCAAAAACCACTTACTGAAACGTCCCCATTTGTCACGCTTCCATTCCAAGCCATCGATGTTAGTTACTACTTTTCTATTTGAAAATAATTTAAAAATTGGAATAGCTATAGATCCAGATACGCCTAAGATTAAGAGATGATTTCTAGTAAAAATGAGTGAATGTAAGATAGATACTAAATCATATATAACACTCTGCGCGCCATTCGCATTAAAAGGAAGGTACTTGAGAGGTGTGCCTTTATAGATTCTTGCTTTCACTTCATATGCCTTTGATGAGCAATAAATTAAAGAAACTTTACTCGAAGGGACTAGATTTTCTACAAGTGATTCGAATCCACCGTAGCAAGCTGGTACGCCAACCGTTCCAATTACTGAAAAACCATTATTCGTCAAAATGTAATTCCCTTAATTAAGTATCATCATAACTTTTCAAAGCCTTAGTAGTGAGGATAATTGACCTTATATTCAACTATTAATTATGGTTGAAATAGCGAACCTATTGCCTTTTAAAAATTAAAAATTAAAAATTATCCAACAACCATAAATCATAATATCTCATAAATTAAATAATAAGTTTTTTTTAAAAAATTTTTTTAAGAAACTATTTTTTGAGAAATAAAAAAAATAAACTTGAGGAATATTTTATAAAAAGTTGTCGAAAACTTTCTTTATAGAGTCCTGAAATACAGCAAAGCTAAACTTCTCTGAAGTTAATTTAGCTTTAAGACACATTCGTTTATAAATCTCTTTATTGCTTGATAAAAGATTAATAGCCTCTCTTAGCTTCATTATGTCCTTTGAATCAATATGATACCCATTTTCACCATCAGTAATAATTTCTGTTGGGCCACCTACTTTTGGAACAATCGCCGGATTATTAAAAAAAAGACCTTCTAAAATTGTCAATCCAAAGGTCTCGATACATAAATCCGAACGAGTTAGGTTCACGACAACGCTCGCTCTTTCATAGAATACGTTTGTATCAATAGTTCGTGAAAATATTGTTACATTAGGGGGGATAATTTTTTTATTGAAGAAAAAATGTATTTCATCTTCATCCGCATTTAATACTAACTCGAACTTGACATTTTTATTGTCTACCATTGATTTTGCAAGAGAGATAAATTCGAAAATACCTTTGTACACCTTTAACGAAGAAAGCATTAGTACTATGAATTTTTCAGGCTTCTCTGATTCAAAATCTTTTTCAGAAACTAATTTAATATCTGAGGTGTTATAAACTATGAACGAAGGTATTTGTCCCACGTCGAGACAGTCATTCAAGTACTTAGAAACAAAAATTACTCTTGATGCAGTAATTTTGACTAAAAATAAAAGAAATTTCATAAGTATTACAGGCTTAAGATAAGATTCATGTAGGTGATAAATTATTTTTCGTCTTGTTATATACCCGGCAAAGGCTGCGCCGAACGGAAGGAGAGTATTTACATAAATTATTTCAAATTTTTGATAATTCTTTAGAACGTAATAAAAACTGAAAAACTGAATCCACAAAAACTTTATCAAGCCAAGCCATCTCTTTGAAGAGATATCATATTCATAATTGAATTCGCCATCTGTCAAATCTGTGAAAAAGGACAATTCAGCCCTTGAGGTTAATAAATAATTCTTAAACCCCATGTTCTTAGTTATTTTCATAACATTGGATAGCACCTTAGGACTCCCGCTGAAATCATTCAACAAATGGACGAATAAAATACTTTTATTCATTTTTATTTGAATATGTCTTAGAACTAATAACGCAAATACATGCTACTAGAACAGTTACTTGAGGAGAAAAAATTACATGCCCTGCCAAAACAGAGTGAATGATCACGAGAAAACAAGAAAACAAGTACTTATTATTTCGATTGCTATATTGAATAAAATTTAAAGTCTTTAGAATGAAATAAAAATAAACAATACTGCAGACACCATAAAAGCCAATTAAATCAAAAAAATCCATTTCAAATGTAGAGCCTTTTCCAGGTTCTAATAACAAAGGGACTTCACTAATTTTTCTCATTAAGTACTCGCCCATTCCAAATAATGGAAAAAGAAAGGAGAACCCATGTTCGATAGAAGTATTTCCGATAGCATCTATATAAGACTGCCTTCCTCTAAAAATGAAACCTATATAATCACCTTCTAATAATGTGTTAAAGAATGTAGAAGACAAAAAAGTGGAAACTGCATCCCAAAACCTTATTAGAAAATATGTTGGTAAACTTACGAAAATTAGAATATAAAATAATTTGGAAATTAATCTAGCTTGAGAATACCACTTCTGAAAAATAACTACCAAAGTAGCCAATGAAGACTTTGTTAAAACAGTTAAGGCACTATAAAAAAAGGCGCTAGTTACCAACAGTTGTCCAAAAAAAGACATTTTTTTTAAACCCTTAGACCAATCATGTAGGAAAGGAAACAGAAGTATTAACATCAACCCAACTTCGTTAGCGCCAATTAAAAATCCTTTACTTGCTTCGATGAGCGTTCCTCGTCCAGAAATAACTCCTCCAAGACCAGTCATATCACCTATTAAAATTGAAAGAACAACAAGAAAACCATAGAAAACCAAAAGCTTTTCAATCACACCTTTACTGAATATTCTATCTCTATTGTTTATCAGGATATAAAGCGCAGACATGACAATAGGGAAGTAGAGGAGCTTCAAAGTTGTTTCTAGTTCCATAAATACACTTTCTATAGCTCCATGAAAAACAAAATGAAAATAAGTTAACGCAATAGAAATTGAAAGCACAAACAAACAAATTATCTTATAACTATAATTAGTTGCAGAAGAGGTGAAAATAAAAAAAATTGAAAGTATAAATACAATAGCTCTAACTATTTGACTCAGCGAAAAGAAACTTGACGTCAAAGCCCCAAAACAATCTGCAAGAGGCTGCGCAATTACGAATAAGAGAAAATAAATCCTACTTGCTATGTATATCACTTATCAACTCTAAGAACTTATCAACATGATTTTTCATTGAATAACTTCTTGATATTTCTTTTGCCCTAATTCCTTTAATATAAAAATTATCATCTGATACAGCAGCTCTATATATTTGTTCAACTAATAAATCAATATTACCCTCTTGAGCATAATAGGCGCTCTCTTTTGATAAGACTTGTGTAAAGATGGGGTTTTCCCAACAAATAACCAATCTGCCAGCTCCCATCAATTCAAGAAGACCGTTTGAAACCCCTGAGCCACCGATCTTCTCACTGGTTAAAGTTAATGCTACTCCTGCATCTATGGTAGAAATATATCTTGTCATCTTTTTATTATTCATAACGCCAAGGTATTCAAACAATGATGAATTTTCCTTTAAAAGACTTTCTAATGGGCCATCTCCTAAGACGTGAAATGTCACAGGTAATCCGTGATACTTTTTTTTAAATATTTTTACGGCCTCAATAAAATGTATAAAACCTTTTTCAGCACTTAAACGACCAATGTAACTTACTATGAAAGGATCTTTCCTTACATTATTGGGAGAAATATTTTCATATGGTTCTAAGGGAATTGCATTATTAATTAACCTTGAAGATATGCCTTTGCTTTCATAAATATCTTGAGTGTCTTTGCCATTAGATATTACAAAGTGAAACCTATTCAACATAAATTTCTCTGTAAATTCCATAAGCCTCAACACCAAAGCGCTATGGCGAGAACTAGATTCCCGGGCCAATACACCTCTAATCCACGCAACTGTAATTAATTTTTTATTTTTTGATAAACATACTAGTCTTGCTGTTAAAGCAGTAATAGATTCAATAAAACTTCCTATTCCCAAGAAACAATGCTCTTTATCCGAACTATCTTTAATGCTTTTATTGATCGCAATGCTTTGAAAAAAAATAAATTTAAACATCCTTATTAAGGACATTGTTTTACCACTTTGTGAGGGAAGTTGTATTTTAAACTTTTTTACTTGCTTAAATTTTTCTGTTTCTATTTCGTCTTTAACTATGGATTCAGAGTCGATAAAGTAATACAAATTAATACGATTTATGCCTGCTCTTCCCTCGATTTCATCCAAGAAATTAGAAAGCCAAGTTTCGCGACCGCCTCCATAGGATAATAGTCTCGAAAAAATTATCATATGTATTACCATTAATCTTTGTCTTTTTCTCCTATAACTTTTGCGGGGACTCCTGCTACTATAGTGTATTCAGCAACATCTTTTACGACAACTGCCCCTGCAGCAATCGTTGCTCCCTTGCCAACTTTCACGCCGGCTAAAATGACTACACGACCACCTATCCAAACATCATCAGCAATACTAACCCCTTCTTTTGATAAACCCTTTCCGAAATGGGTTTTCTCAGTTGAAGACCAAATATGGTTTGATGTAAAAACTAATAACTCAGGTCCAATTAAAACTCTATCTCCAATAGTCACTTTTGCCTCACAGTTAATAATGCTGTTCATCCCAATACCTGAGTATTGCCCAATTTCTAAATTTCGAATATTAAATACATTGACGCCAGGCAAAATGGCCGATTTTTTTGATATCCTTGCCCCCAATAATCTGAGACTCCCTATTCTTAGGCGAACACCAATCGATTCAGATGAATAACCGGGAATGTTTTTAACACAAAAATAAAAACCAATTAATATCAAGCGGATAAAATGTGACATTTAAAGCGACTCCCAATTAAGTTTACGTTTGAGAAAAGTTGCAACATTTTCTAAATTTGGAAGCGCTTAACATTACGTTTATATCTCTGCACATTATTCGAACCGATTTTCTAATGAGGTTGTAATAGTCCATCTTCTCCAATTTATACATTGTATTCTTTTCCCTTGATGAGATTTGAAAAGAAAATTATAGCTTGCTTAATTTCCGATCGAAAACTTATACATACTGCAATCAATAACACAGTCCAAAAAACAAACATTTGTGTGTGAATTTTTGTTCCAAACAACGTTAAGGCGCAAGCTCCAGCTACCGCAAATCCTGAATAAACATACAGCAATAATCTCGGAAATGACTGCCACAAATATATTGAAAATTCGGTACGAAGCGTGAAGAAAGACCAGAATGCAATGCAGGTACTGGCTGCAGCGCCCGCAGCACCAAAATGAGGGATCATTATCCAGTTCCCTAATAGGTTTATCAAAAAAGCTATTAGAGTAGCCAATAAAGCAAAACTACTTCGCCGTGAAATACCTATACCCACTGCGGTTGATTCTGACAGAGTATAGAGAAGCGGTGCACCTAAGCATGCAACCAAAAGCCATTGAACGTCGACGTAGTTCGGAGGTAATAAAGGTGTAATAGTCCATGACATTAGTCCGGCGAGACAGAAGAAAATTATAACCAGAAGAAGTATAAAACGATTTACCTTAAAAACGTTCTCTAGTCCTTTGCCTTCGCTTGCCCACTTGTAAACAGTTGGGGCCCAAACAGTAGCGAAAATACTCTGCAGAATGACTGCTGCTCCAGCAAAGCTCACGGCGACTGAATAGACTCCCAGCTCTTCAAAACTTACTAGTGCGCGCAGAAATATTTTATCAATTGCAGTCAAACCCCAGTAGGCAACACCACCTAGTACCAGGGGTAGACCGAAACGTAGCATTTTAATAAGATGCTTATGATCCAGAGACGCTGTCAAACTGTCTCTCCATTCCTTATGCATTTTGAACATAAAAACTAAGCAAACAAATACAAACGCTACCATGTTAGCTATTACTAGGTTTGTAAGGCTATATTCGGCACCAAATAAGACATAACTTAATACAATAAAGAGAAACATTAGCTTAGGTAATATCTGACTTACTGAAAATGCCAGTGCCTGATCATTCATTCTTAATATTAGAGTTAGAAAGCGGGAAATCAAAGCCGAGAGCACAATTGCTGCTACCAAAAGACTTAGATACCAATTTTGTATCTCGAATACCCAACCAGCTAGAACTCCGCCGAAAGACAGCAAGATAAATAGTGTCATAGACAATAAAAGTAAACCAGGAAACATAGAACGCTTTAATAACGCGGGCTTATCGCTCACCTCATGAAATTCGCGAACATAAGCTTGGTCCAAACCCAGGCTGAAGAGTAAAGTACTAAAGCTAATTATAACTTGCAACATCGCCAATCTTCCTACGTCCTCCTGTGAAAAGAACCAAGTGATTACAGGCAATGTAATGAGGCTTAGGAATGCACCGCCGATTGGGCCAATGGCGAAAGTAGCAACTTTTCGTGAGTTCACTCGAAAAACTCTCTAACAGCTGAAATTACTCGTGCTTGTTCTTCTATGGACAACCTGTAAAACAAAGGCAATCTAATCAAACGTTCACTTTCCGTAGTTGTGTAATTATCCTCCCCATGAAAACGTGAAAACTTTCCACCTGCTATGGATGTATGCAAAGGAACATAATGGAAAACTGCTAAAATATCATTTGACTTAAAGTGTTCTAGCAGAGCAGTGCGCGCATCCAAACTTGCCATCTTGATATAGAACATGTGAGCGTTTTGGGAGCAAACTTCAGGAATAGTTGGAAGCTCAATTTTACCTTCGGCCTGTAAAGGAAGCAGCGCGTCATAATACCTCTGCCAACTTGCAAGACGATCTTTGCTGATCTCATCTACATGCTCCAGCTGCCCCCAAAGGAATGCTGCTTGAAGTTCACTAGGCAAATAGCTACTGCCCAACCCTACCCATTGGTATTTGTCGACCATTCCACGAAAAAACTGGCTACGATTGGTGCCTTTTTCACGAATGATTTCAGCACTTTCCTTGAACCGGTCATCATTTATGATTAGCATTCCACCTTCACCACCACTCGTGAAGTTTTTAGTCTCATGAAAACTGAATGCTCCCAAGTGACCAATGGTTCCAAGCGCTCTTCCCTTATAGGAACTCATCATACCTTGTGCAGCGTCTTCAATAACATATAGCTTATGACGGCTTGCGACTTCCATAATGTAGTCCATTTCACAAGCAACACCTGCATAGTGAACAGGTACGATAGCGCGCGTTCTATCTGTGATTGCAGCCTCAATCAATTGCTCGTCAATGTTCATAGTATCTGGGCGAATATCAACGAATACGATTTTCGCACCACGCAAAACGAACGCATTTGCCGTACTAACAAAAGTATAACTTGGCATAATGACTTCATCACCGGGCTTTATATTTATAAGTAAGGCAGCCAGCTCTAATGCCGCAGTGCAGGAAGGTGTAAGTAGTGATTTTCTACAAGGCAAATTCTCTTCAAACCATTTCTGACACTTTTGACCAAAATGGCCATCACCCGAAATTTTTGGGCCCTGCAGTGACTGAAGTATATATTGTTTTTCTTTTCCCGTGATAGGGGGTTTGTTGAAAGGAATCAAGGTGCACCCTCCTCTAAGAACATTTTTTCAAGCATTAAAAGATCTTTTTTCCTTTTTTTAATTCGCCTTGCTGGAATGCCAACATAAATAGTCCAGGGGTCTGTACTGACGTTTACTAGCGTCATAGCACCAAATGAGCCACCCTCACCAATAGTTACCCCAGGTAGAACAACAGAATTAGCGCCCAATATAACTTGCCTCTCTAAAACTACTTTTGCATATTTCTCTTTTTTATATTTTTTTGGAATCAAAGAATTAACCATTGTCATACCGCTGTAGTCGTCTGATTGCGCGAAGATTTTTACACCATATGCCAAAGTGCAGAAATCGTTTAAAAAAATACCAGGCTCTCCACCTGCAACAAGACACATCGGCGTAATGTGAACATACTTACCTAGAGTGACATTGCCCGAAATGATACAAAAATCATCAACGCGAGAAAAATCTCCAAGCTCTATTTTTTCTGGGTTATAGATACTTGCCTTATCGCTGACTTTTACATTTTTTCCTAAAGACTTAAACCCCATTGACTTTAGTTCTTGAATTGATAGATAAGCCATTTATCCCTTAAAAATAAGTGAAAATTGTTTTTTTAAATTATCCTTGGAAAAATAATCACTGATAATCTGAGAATTAGCCTGCAAAGCCTCTTTATCTATTTTTTTTAAGGGTGAATCAATATTAGTGCTCAATACCAAACCAAGACTAGTAAGAAAGTCATAATGACTTACATCTCTTCGCATAATTACTGTTTTTTTCATACTCAACAAAGTTATTGTGTTACCCATAGCTTGCTGACGATTATGATTAAAAATTGCGATATCGATTTTTTTTAAAAGATTTATGTAATCACCAAACTTCATAAAGGAAGTAAGAGGTATAAACTTGTCTCCAAACCATGCTTTGCCTTTTTCAATCACCTTATTAGCGTGATCTTTGTCGCCATAAGAAAGAGGAGCAAATATTTTTATCTCTTTGTCTTTGTATGGCAATAATTTTTCTAATGATTCTATATGGTTGTTACTTGGATGAGCAGAATTTCCGACTAATAGATTCAGGCCATCATGATTTTCCGATACTACTTGCTCTGACTGCATGGCATTTGAATCAAAAACATTACTAAGATACATAAGACATTCATGGTATTCACCTTTTGCACCATACCACTCTCGGGCTAGCTTAACATCTCCAGGTATATATGTTACCAAGTGACCCATATTCTTAATCACTGGACGCCTAAAAAACTCTTTTACTTTCCACTTCCATTTTTTTCTCTCGATTTGATCAAAATAAAGATCACCTCCCCATATTAACCAATAGCTTTTTTTTAGGACCCAGGGCATCAACCATAGAATAGGTACTATAGAAGTGAACAACCCATGAAGGATAATTTTATCTGATTTATGAAAGAGGTACATAAGTTTGAATAACCCTTTAATTTGGCTAACTCTTGTTTTTTTGACTCTATAAAGGAAAGGCGATTGCTTAGCCGAATAAAAGTTTTCATCTCCACTGAGCCAAAAATAATGATCATCTAAACCAAAGCTGTCCTCAACAAAATCTATGAAAGAAGGGATAAATGCACTCGATCCTGCAACATGTAATACATAATGACTCTTTTTAATCAAGATTATTAATGCTATTTTTTATTTTTTCTGTAATAAAAACTTGAGACTCTTCAGTAAGATATGGATGCATCGGAAGACTAAGCACCTTCTCTGTAAGCTCTTCGGATCTGCGAAGACCACTACTAACTGATGGATATTGCTGGTAACCAATTTGTTTAGACAATGAAATTGGATAATAAACAAAACTTGGTATACCTAAGCTTTTGAGCTCATCTTGGAGTTTATTTCTATTATCAACTATAAGAGTGTATTGAGCCCAAGAACTCGTAATTTCTGGGCTCAATCGAGGTACCTTACAAGATCCTTCTAAAGCTAAACAATAGTTATTTGCAATTCGCGATCTCAACTCTAGCTCTTTTGGGAAGATTTTGAGCTTTTCTATAAGAATTGCTGCTTGAATAGTATCCAGTCGAGAATTCATACCAACTCTAACGTTGTCATATTTAGCACTTCCTTTACCATGAAGCCTAATAGAGTTGATAATTATGGCTAACTCGTCATCACTGGTGAAGATTGCTCCACCGTCTCCATAGCAGCCAAGAGGTTTAGCTGGAAAAAAACTTGTTGTAATGGCATCTCCCATTGATCCGACATTTCGCCCTTTAGACTTAGCACCAAAGCTTTGAGCTGCATCTACAAGAACTTTTACCCCTTCAGAATGAGCAATTTTTGTAATTGTATCAACATCGGCAGGCTGACCAAACAAATCGACTGCTATAACAACTTTTGGATTTAAGCCAAGTCTTTTGGCATCAACTATGGCCTGCTTGAAACTAACAGGATCAATATTGAAAGAGCTATCATCAACATCAACAAAAAAAGGTGTAGCGCCCAGTTGAGCTGGAGACTCAGCGGAAGCTATGTAAGTGAATGAGGGAACAAAAACTGCATCTCCAGGACCCACATTCCATGCCATAAGAACTATAGACAGGGCGTCTGTTCCATTCGCACAAGTTATTGCATACTTAGCTCCTGAAAACTCACAAAGATGTTCTTCAAATTCTGTAACCTCAGGCCCCATAATGTACTGACCATGATCAAGAACCCTTTTGATAGCCTCTTCTAATTGAGGTCTTATTAAATTTTGTTGTGCAGCCAAGTCTATAAACTTAGTAGGTTCTGAATATTCAGTCATTAAGAATTTCCTCAAGTTTATCCGAGTTAAGAAGCCTGTAAGCTGTCCCTTTAATTGGACAAATCAGATCCTCACCAAGCCTACCACCTGCTTTACTCATCCAGCCTATTCTTTTTGCTGGATTACCGGCCATTAAAGCATAAGCCGGCACTTCCTTTGTAACTACAGCTCCTGCAGCAATAAAGCAATATTCGCCTAATTCATTGCCACAAATTATAGTAGCATTTGCTCCAATTGAAGCGCCGCGCCGAACTACTGTCTTTCTATATTCTTCTTTTCTTACTATTTCGGATCGGGGATTTATAACATTAGTAAAAACACATGACGGTCCGCAGAACACATCGTCTTCTAAAGTAACGCCCTCGAACACACTCACATTATTTTGTATTTTTACTCGATTTCCTACTGAGACGTTTGGACCGATGACCACATTTTGCCCTAGAGTACACTCTTCTCCGATATTGCAGTTAGATAAAATGTGACTATAGTGCCAGACCTTAGTTCCAGAGCCGATAGTGACATTTTCGTCCAAATATGACGATTCATGAACTGAAACATCCTTATTTACCTTTCTCATAAAGTTTCCAACCTAATCGCTTCATTCTTGTTTTCTGACAAAGAGGATGCAGACAGCACTTTCAGTACTCTCAGACCTTCTCTACTATCAGTCAAGGGTTCAGTATCTCCATTGACAACGTCCAAAAAATGCAGACATTCGTTCCTTAAAGGCTCGGATTTCGGAACTTCAAGGTACTCTACCTCAGCTTTTTCAAGTTTTGGCAAACCTGCGGTAGACTTAATATTATGGCGGTATAAAGCAAGCTTCTGATTCCAAGTCTTAGTATCATCAAAGATAGACATTGCATTTTCACCAATAACAACAAGCTTTTGCTCTTTAAATGGGTGCAACCAGGAAACTGAAACATGAGCCTTGAGGACAGAATTAAATTCCATATGCACTGTAGCGATATCTGAGATATCGGTTTGAAGAATTTTAGAAGACTCAGTCCTTACTAGTTCTGGTTCATGTCCAATTAAAGATAAAATCATTGAGATATCGTGAGGCGCAAAACTCCATATTACGTCTTCTTCCGAGCGCACCTTGCCAAAACTTAGGCGATTCGAGTAAATATAATTCAAAGACCCAAGTTCTCCTGACTCAACCATTCTGCGTAATGCAACGAAAACTGGGTGGTATTGAAGAAGGTGTCCAACCATTAGCTGAACATCATTTTCCGTTGCGGAGGCTATCATAGCTTCTGCATCTATTATGTTCATAGCTAGTGGCTTTTCGACGTAAACATTTTTTCCAGCATGCATTGCCTCTATTGCGATAGATGCGTGCAATGGTGCTGGGACAGCAACTACAACACCCTCGATGGTCATATCACTTAAGATCGCAGTAAACGATAAATCATCAACATTGTATTCTTTGGCATATGTTTTGGCCAAGTCTTCTTTAGCATCACAAACAGCAACTAAGGCACCCAGCTCAGCAAAATTTCGAATTAAGTTTTTGCCCCAATGACCACATCCGACAACTGCAATATTTTTTTTCATAAAATCCCTAAAATAAAATCATAGATTAAAAATCTAAAGCCTAAACACCGAGAAACCCTGTTCTTCAAGGGAATTTCTGTCGTATAAAGATTTTACATCAGCAAGAATTGGTGCCGAACCTTTGCAGAATGATCTAAGCTCTACAGGATCTAAATTCCGGAATTCATTATGACCTACCGCAACAATCAACGAATCCACCTGATGATCACTGTCGATCTTACCCAAAATAACTCCATAATTTTGATTAATGTCAGTTGGGTCTGCCCAAGGATCCGCAACAACTACATTTACTCCCCAATTTTTTAGTTCTGATACCACATCAATAATTTTGCTATTACGAACATCAGGACAATTTTCTTTAAAGGTTATACCTAGAACTCCAACTGTACACTTTGTCACATCAATGCCATTTGTAAGCATTTTTTGAATAACTTTTCTAACCAGATACTGAGACATACCGTCATTAATTTTCCGGCCAGCAAGTATTACTTGTGGATGATAGCCAACCTGTTCAGCTATGTGTGTTAAATAATATGGATCGACTCCGATACAATGGCCTCCAACCAATCCGGGCCTGAAAGGAAGAAAATTCCATTTACTTCCTGCAGCTTCGAGCACATCTAAAGTATCTATATCCAATTTATCGAAAATAACAGACAGTTCATTAGTAAGGGCAATATTCAAATCTCTCTGGGTATTCTCGATAACTTTAGCGGCCTCGGCTACCTTTATACTTGACGCTTGGAAAGTGCCTGCTGTAATGATACCTTTGTATAAATTATCAATTTCTTTACTTATTGAGGGTGTTGACCCGCTAGTGATTTTTTTAATTTTAGTTAAAGTATTTATTTTATCTCCTGGATTTATTCTCTCAGGGCTATAGCCACAGAAAAAATCTTTGTTAAAAACAAGACCAGATACTCTCTCCAGTACAGGAACACATACTTCTTCTGTACAACCAGGAAAGACTGTAGATTCATAAATCACAATATCACCCGATTTGAGATATTTTGCCAAGATCTCACTTGCTTTGATAATTGGAGTTAAATCGGGTTGTTTTTTATGGTCTATTGGGGTGGGTACTGTAACGATAAAAATCTTACATTCTTTCAAATCATTCTGATCAGAGCTCAAGTCTAAATGAATGGCTCTTTCCAAATCCTTTTCACTGACTTCAAGAGTATTATCCTTACCGGCTCTCAATTCTTCTATGCGAGACGGATTTATATCAAATCCGAGAGTCAGTCTTGATTTACCAAACTCAACGGCTAATGGCAGGCCAACGTAGCCAAGCCCGATAATAGCAATTTTTTTATTTTCCAACACAATAGTTTCCTTTTTTCAAAAAGCTGTTAAGGCTGAGAATTTAACTTGTGATAATAACCTTTTTCAAAAGTTTGCTTATTTTAATTAAACAATCAAAGACCTAACTCTCATGAAGCTTTTTCAATAAAACATAATGCTTAATAAGCACCAAAAAAATACTTAACAATCCGCCTAATATAGCTGAGATGATACAAATCAACGCTCGTTTAGGCTCTGATTTTTTTTCCATCACTGCTGGTGGATCAATGAAATCAAAAACGTAATATTCATTAGCTTCGATTAGGGTTAATTTTTTAATTTCTTCTGAAAGGAGCTGAGCTATAGCTTGCTTGATTTCTGATAATCCAATTATTGAAATTTGCCGATTGAGATAGCTAATAGCCTTTTCAGACTCAGATTTATCTTTTTGTCTATAAAAAGAGTTAACTTCATTAATTACCAAATCAACCCATTTCTTTGCAACAAATGGTGACTGATGTTTGATTGCTAGAGTAATAAATCCAGATGTTTTATCTTCAGTTAAACTTAAATGTTTTGTTTTAAAGACTTCAAAGCTTTCCTGTGCGCTAGGTATTTGTTTCTTGGGATAAGAATAACTTCTAACCCAAGTATTGTTGATGGTATCGTAAATATTTTCATCATAAATGATTGTATTTGTTTCAGGGCTCCAAGATTTCATTGCCATAAGATCTGGTAAGAAAATATTATTTAGTATATTGCTTTCAAAGAAACTCAAAGAACTAATCTTTTCTAATGCTTTTACAGAATTTTCCTCGGCATTTATAGAAGGGATGGGTATTCCAGCAAGCCCTGCAAGATCACTATAGTTTCCAAGTGACCTAGTTAAGTTATTAGACGAATCTGCGGGTACGAGTAAAGCTTTAGATTCATATATATTTGGTAAAAGGAGACTGTAAATAACTGCAACAGTCGATACAAAAGCTGTAAAAAAAACAATAATCCATTTTCCCTCTAAAAGAACACGTATAAGCTCTCGAAGATTAATTTCTTCATCAAAATCACCAGTGTTTTTATTAATATCTATTTCATTCATGAAGATTATTGGTTGTATATTCCCTAAGTTTATCTTGTTCTAGTATTTTTTTGACAATAAATTGTTTTGTAAAAATCATCTTTTATTGAATTCCTTTGAGAGTTAATAAGAAAACATATTTTATTTTTTCTAAAGACTTGGTACCCGGGGCCGGACTTGAACCGGCACGATATTGCTATCGAGGGATTTTAAGTCCCTTGTGTCTACCAATTCCACCACCCGGGCTAATTAATTGTTCTCCTTAGATATTGAA
>MDSZ01184622.1_pt1 | contig 18279 bp, 18 predicted proteins | sample 811201 | NCBI WGS metagenome assembly MDSZ01 (sample SAMN05326647, study PRJNA326480) | marine metagenome | isolation source: seawater | place: Indian Ocean: North | collected 2010
CATTCTTTCACGTATCCTTATTTTTATAGTCTTGGGACTAAGCAGTATCAGTATAAAAAATTCTTATTGTCTCTTTTAAAATAGCATCGCAAGTATTACTAGGCGGAAAGCGCAGCAGGTGCAGTTTTTTCACGCTTAACTAAAAGCTTATTTATGGCATTTATATACGCCTTCACAGATGCAACCATTGTGTCGGTATCGGCACTTTGTCCATTGACGGATTTACCATCCTCAGCGAGGCGAACTGTCACCTCTGCTTGAGCATCTGTGCCACCTGTTACAGCATGCACCTGATAAAGCTGTAGATGAGCCTGATGTGGGAACAATTCTTTTATCGCATTGAAGGCAGCGTCAACAGGACCATCGCCCGTGGAGTTGCATTTTTTTCTATCACCATCTATTTCAAGTTCCAATACTGCCTTAGGAGGGTGATGTACTGTTCCGCAATTTATTTCTAGAGATTTTAACTTTAAACGATCATTAGCCCTCACCACTTGGTCATCGACCAAAGCGACAATATCTTCGTCAAAAACATCTTTTTTTAGATCCGCCAAATCTTTGAAGCGTTTAAACGCATCTTTAATAGATTTGTCGCTTAGATCATAACCAAGCTCTTTCAATTTTACTGAAAACGCATGTTTACCTGAATGCTTACCCAAAACTAGCTTTGACTGTCCTAGACCAATTGACTCTGGACTCATAATTTCATAAGTACCGGCATGCTTCAACATACCATCTTGATGAATGCCAGACTCATGAGAAAAAGCATTTGCCCCGATAATAGCTTTATTAGGTTGAATATTAAAACCGGTGATTGTGGAGACCAATTTGGACGCTTTTGTTATCAACGTCGTATCAATATTAGTTTTAAAAGGCAGGTAGTCACTACGTGTTTTAATGGCCATAGCTATTTCTTCAAGAGCCGCATTTCCTGCTCGCTCGCCTAAACCATTCATTGCACACTCTATCTGACGTGCTCCAACTTGAACAGCAGCAAGGGAATTGGCAACAGCTAGTCCTAAATCATTGTGACAATGAGCTGAGAAAATTGCCTTATCCACGTTGGGCACCCTATCAAAAAGCATCTTAAACAGATCGGCAAATTCGTTTGGCACAGCATAACCAACGGTGTCGGGAATATTTATAGTTGTTGCACCACAATCTATTGCGGTTTCTACACAACGACATAAAAAATCATGTTCGGTACGCGACCCATCCTCTGCCGACCATTCTACGTCACCGCAGAGGTTGCGAGCCAAAGTAACGCTCTCCTTGACTCTATCAAGTACTGCCTCTGGCTCCATTTGCAATTTAAACTCCATATGCAGTGGAGAGGTTGATATAAATGTATGAATTCGTCCCCGTGGTGCATCCTTGATAGCATCAGCACAGCGTTCAATGTCAATTTTTGTTGCACGGGCTAAACCACAAATTGTCGAATTTTTAATTGTTCTGGCAATTTCACTTACAGCTTCAAAATCTCCATCAGAAGCTATGGGGAAACCAGCTTCGATAATGTCAACACCCATAGCCTCAAGAATCTTTGCAATTCGTAGTTTCTCATCCAAGTTCATAGAGGCACCTGGAGATTGCTCGCCATCCCGCAAAGTTGTATCAAAAATAATTATTCTGTTTGCATCAATATTACTCATGGGACCAATGTCCTTAATTTTGTTCATATGCAATTAAAAAACTAAGAATTTGATTTTTATAACACAATGTCTAGTTCTTTTTTTTGTCAACCAATTGATTTTGGGCAATCCAGGGCATCATTGCTCTCAGTTTGGTGCCAATTTCCTCAATTGGGTGTTCTGCGTTACGACGACGCGTTGCCTTAAAGGAAGGTTGCCCAGCCTTACATTCGAGTATCCAGTCTCGAGTAAACCGTCCAGATTGAATATCGTCTAATACTCGTTTCATTTCAGCCTTTGTCTCACTAGTAATAATTCGCGGACCAGTTGAGTAATCTCCATATTCAGCCGTGTTGGAGATAGAATAGCGCATATTAGCCATGCCACCCTCGTACATCAGGTCCACTATTAACTTTACTTCATGTAGGCATTCAAAATAAGCCATTTCTGGTGCGTACCCAGCTTCAACAAGTGTTTCAAAACCATTTTTGACAAGCTCCATCAAACCACCACATAAGACAACCTGCTCACCAAACAAATCTGTTTCACACTCTTCTTTAAAGGTGGTTTCAATAATACCGGAGCGGCCACCACCAATACCAGAAGCGTAAGATAACGCAACTTCAAGGGCGTTACCCGTTGGGTCATGCTCAACTGCAACTAAACATGGAACACCACCACCTTTTTGATACTCACTACGTACCGTATGTCCTGGACCTTTTGGAGCTATCATAAATACATCAATATCATCACGGGCTTCTATTAAATTAAAGTGAATGTTAAGCCCATGAGCGAAGGCCAATGCTGCCCCAGGTTTTATATTTTTTTGGATGTGGTCGTAATAAATACCTGCTTGAAGTTCATCAGGACAAAGCATCATGATAACATCCGCCCAGGCTGCTGCTGATTCCACAGACATTACTTGAAGGCCCTCATTTTCTGCTTTTTTACAGCTTGGGGAGCCCACACGAAGAGCAACGCAAACTTCCTTGACCCCACTATCACGAAGGTTTAGGGCATGTGCATGCCCTTGACTTCCGTACCCAACTATGGCGACTTTCTTTGATTTGATCAAATTTACATCAGCGTCACGGTCATAATAAACACGCATTCTTTTGGTTTCCTTCAATAAGAGATTATAATCACCATTAATGTTCCAAAACCGTCACCCCGCGAGCTATGGCAGCAACGCCAGTTCGCGATACGTCAATTAATCCCAAAGGGACCATCAAGTTGATGAATGCGTCTAATTTACTTGTATTGCCAACAATTTCGAAAACAAAAGAGACATTGGTACTGTCAACAGTCCGCGCCCTAAAAATATCTGCGATTCGAAGGGATTCAACTCTTTTTTCACCACTTCCCTGTACTTTTACGAGAGCCACTTCACGTTCAACGTGTGGCCCTTCAACTGTGAGGTCACTAACACTATGTACTGGGACCATTCTTTCCAACTGTGCCTTAATCTGCTCTATGACCATCGGAGTGCCCGAAGTAACAATAGTAATGCGCGAGAGATTATCGACTACATTAACCTCAGCAACGGTCAGGCTTTCAATATTATAACCTCGTCCCGAAAACAAGCCAATAACACGCGCCAGAACACCCGGTTCATTATCAACAAGTACACACATTGTGTGAGAACTTTCTGTGTTATTTTTTTGTGTTACCATTGTTTTATCAAAATACGTTAGCCGAATCTATACCATAACCATGCCATCATCAGAAACTTCTGCATCCAATTTATCGGTGGAGCCAAAAAGAATTTCATTATGAGCTGCGCCTGATGGAATCATTGGAAAACAGTTTTCGTTTGGATCTACGGCAATATCAGCAATTACGGGGCGATCACAAGCAATCATTTCTCTAATAACACCGTCCAGTTGCTCTTTCTTAGTGGCACGCAAACCAACACCGCCATAGGCCTCTGCGAGCTTTACAAAGTCAGGCAACGCCCGCATATAACTCTCCGCACAACGTCCCCCATGCAGTAACTCCTGCCACTGACGAACCATGCCCATGCATTCATTGTTGAGAACAAAGACCTTCACTGGTAAATTATGTTGAACTAAAGTCGACATCTCTTGCATGTTCATTAAAATTGAGGCTTCACCGGCTATGTCAATAACCAGCGCCTTGGGGTGAGCAAGTTGAACTCCGATCGCTGCTGGTAAACCATAACCCATTGTTCCTAGACCACCCGAAGTCATCCAACGATTGGGTTGCTCAAAGTGGTAATGTTGTGCTGCCCACATTTGGTGCTGCCCAACCTCCGTTGTTATGTATACTTCACTATTTGTTTTTGTCAGTTCATAAAGACGCTCAATTGCGTACTGCGGTTTAATAAGCTTGCTAGACTTATCATAACTTAAACTTTTACGCTCTCGCCATCTGTTGATTATTTTCCACCAAGACTTGATAGCTTTTTCATCGCATCTATTTTTACTGCGCTCCCATATCTTAATCATATCCCCCAAGACATGGCTAACGTCGCCAATAATTCCAACGTCAACATTTACCGTTTTGTTTATGGATGAAGGATCAATATCAATGTGTATCTTTGTTGAGTTCGGTGAAAACGCATCAATTCGTCCTGTGACTCGATCATCAAAACGAGCACCTACGCAGAGCATAACATCACAGTCGTGCATAGCCATGTTTGCCTCATAGGTACCATGCATTCCAAGCATTCCAAGAAAATGCTTATCAGATGCTGGTAAAGCTCCTAGACCCATTAACGTCAGGGTGCAGGGGAAATCTGTCGTGTTAACCAATTTTTTCAGCAAACCTGACGCCTGAGGACCAGAATTAATGACACCACCACCTGCATAAATAATCGGTTTCTTAGCACCCGCCATAATTCTGATGGCTTCTTCAATTTTTTTGGTGTCTCCCTTCACCTGCGGCTTGTAGCTTTTATGAATTACCTTTTCTGGGGGAATATAATCACCTTTGGCCATCATCACATCTTTAGGCAGGTCAATAACAACTGGCCCGGGACGACCACTTTTGGAAACAAGAAAGGCCTCATGTATTTGTCGTGCCAGAGAGTTAATATCTTTGGAAAGATAATTATGTTTGGTGCAGGGACGTGTGATACCGGTTGTGTCGGCTTCTTGAAAGGCATCATTACCTATCAGATGAGTAGGCACTTGGCCACAGATGCAAATGATGGGAATGCTATCCATCATAGCGTCCAAAAGTCCCGTTACTGCGTTTGTCGCCCCAGGCCCTGAAGTAACTAATACAACACCAACATTTCCTGTAGAGCGGGCATAGCCCTCTGCAGCATGAACAGCACCTCCCTCCTGACGAACCAAAATGTGTTTGATCTTGTTCTGCATGAAAAGCTCATCATATATTGGCAAGACAGCACCGCCGGGATAACCAAATACTGTATCAACCCCCTGATCATTCAGCGCTTTTAAGAGTATTTGCGCCCCGCTTATCTGGTTTTTAGACATGGCTTTAACCTTTTCATGTATCACAACAAAGTAGGGCCACCAAAAGGCAGCCTTGAAATAAAATTTCAGGTTCTTTTAGTTTATCACTAGCAATTGCTTATAAAAAAAGAAGTTTTCAAAAATAGTCTTTCATGAACCTCTGGTCAACAGAAATTGCCCAACAAATGAAAAGATTTCTGCTTCCAATCTTTCCGAATATTGCGTGTGCAAAGGCAAGTCTGACTCAAGTTGGTTACGGAGCCATGTCATTTGGCGCTTGGCAAACTTCCGAGTTGCCCTTTTAGCATTATCTATGGCGGTTTGCAGATCTTTACCACCAGTTATTACTTCTAGCAATTCTGGCACACCAACAGCTTTCATTGCAGGTAAAAAAGGGTCTAGACAGAGCTTTTCAAGCGCACGTACCTCGTTTAATGCTCCATTTTCTATCATCCTATCAAAACGCTTATTGACACGATCATAAAGAATTTCTCGTTTAGGCAGAAGTGTTATGACACCGTATTTTGCATCCAGCGGTGGTTTAATAGAATGATCACTTTGCCAACTGCTAAGAGGCCTACCAGTAGCTTCAGCGACCTCGTAGGCTCGGATCAGGCGCTGGGTATCCCCAACTGGTATCCTTGCGGCAGAAATAGGATCAATCTCAGCTAAGACCTCTCTGAACACCTTACCACCAAGACTTTCATGGAGAATTGTTACTTTTTTACGTATGCTCCTTGAGACATTTGGGATTGGGGCTAAACCCTCAAGCAGTGCTTTCAGGTACAAGCCAGTTCCACCAACGACAAGAGGTAATTTTCCAATTGCCCATGCTGCCCGAATTTCGTCTGTTGCCAAATCAAGCCAACGACCAACAGAACAAGGGTCACCCGCATCCAAAATGCCGTAAAGACGATGTTCTGCTTGACACAAATCTTTAGTGGGTGGGCATGCGGTAAGGACACTCATTTGCTTGTAAACCTGCATTGAGTCGGCGTTAATAATGACCCCAGAAAACTTTTTTGCCACAGAAATCGCCAAAGTAGATTTGCCACTTGCTGTCGGACCGGCGATAATGAGAACTCTTTGAACCACTTTTTGCTCCATAAAGGCCTTGATGAACTACATACTTACACTAATTTGTAACCCTAGCACTGCTATTATTAACAATACAGCTCAAGCGATAGCGATTGATTCCCTTAAAGAGCTTGGTGCGGAAACTAAGAAGACCCAATGGTTGGCTCCCGGAATAGCCTGTGAAATACCTTTTTGTAACTTGGACTTAGAGACAGCAAAAACTACCTTGCAGCATAATTTTCAAGGATTACAAATTGATGTTATCGTTCAAACCTGCGCAAACCGCCGAAAGAAGTTTCTAATTGCAGATATGGACTCAACTATGGTTATTGGTGAGACGCTAGATGATTTAGCAGAGTTAGCAGGTCTCAAGGATGAGGTAGCCACTATCACCAACATGGCAATGAATGGTGAGTTGCAATTTGTCGAAGCACTCAAAAAAAGAGTCAAACTGTTAGAGGGCTTATCCCTTGACGATTTAGAAAGAACTATGTCCAAGATAAAACTTATGCCCGGCGGAAAGACATTAGTTCAAACCATGAAGGCGAATGGTGCGGTAGCCATACTTGTATCGGGTGGCTTCACTTATTTTACAGACCGCGTTCGGGATCTTATCGGTTTTGATGAAGCAAAAGGGAACAAACTTGAGATAAGTAACTCAAAATTAACAGGAGAGGTGTTAGATCCAATTATCGATAATAGTGCCAAGCTCTCGATTTTGAGAAAATTTGCAAAAAAATATAAAATTAACAGAGTAGATACTTTAGCCGTTGGTGATGGAGCTAATGACCTACCAATGCTCCTGGAGGCCGACATTGGGGTGGCTTATCACGCTAAACCCGCAGTCGCCAAAAGAACCCAAGTAAGAATAAATCACGGTGATCTTACCGCTCTTCTCTACTTGCAAGGTTATCGGTTAGAAGAATTCATAATTTAAGATAATATAAAAAACATTCCTAGATGCATGGCAACACTTCCGTGGATACCTTACTAAATGGAAGTAAAGTGTCTGAATAAACTTATTAAGAAAAAAATTAACATAGTTCGACAAGATTGCGACTCAAGAGTGTTGTCCCACCATGAGTGACGCATGTTTTATTGCGATAAACGATAGTGTATTTCATATGTGAGCAATTACTTTTTAAGTACGGCGGTCACATAGTATCTCATTTTTTAATGATGCTTAGCGCAACAAAACGTAATCCTGATTGGCCTTCCAGAAGCAAAAGAATACGCTTTTTCCCTCTTTTGCGAGCGGAATTAACTCTGTCAACTACCTGCGCTGGGTTAGCTACATCTTGCTGAGAAACCTCAACAATTAGATCACCAGGACGTATACCTTTTTCGAAGGCAACACCATCGTCTGCTACCTCTGTGACGACAACTCCACGAGCATTCGCATCCAATTTAAATTTTTCACGAACAGATGGTATAGCAGCGCTCAATGTCATACCCAAAATACTAACCTTTTTTTCACTTTTTTTAGTCTTCTTTTGAACTTTCTCGGAGTTAGTTGATGCTATTTTTTCCTCATCAAGTGCCCCAATAGTAACATCAATCGTGACTTCTTTACCATTTCGCCAGACAAGCACTTTAACTGGTTTATCTACTTGAGTTTCCGCAACAATGCGAGGCAGTTTACGCATCATAGGAACAGGCTTGTCATCAAACTTAAGTATCACGTCACCAACTTTGATTCCTGATTTTTGTGCTGGACCATCTTCAACAAGGCTAGCCACCAAAGCACCTCTGGCCTTTTTCAAGCCAAGAGTTTCGGCTATCTCTTGAGTCACGCCCTGAATATGAACACCTAACCAGCCTCGTTTAACTACACCAAATTTAATCAGTTGCGTAATGATTGGCTGAGCACCCGAGGAAGGAATGGCAAAACCAATCCCAACGCTGCCACCGCTTGGAGAGTATATTGCAGAGTTAATACCAATAACTTTGCCATCTATATTAAAAAGTGGCCCACCAGAATTACCTCTGTTAATCGAGGCATCTGTCTGGATGAAATTATCGTACGGGCCAGACTGAATATCTCGACCACGAGCTGAAATAATACCAGCAGTAACCGTACCACCTAAACCAAATGGATTGCCGATGGCTATCACCCAGTCACCGACTCTAGCATCATCAGAATTTCCAAAGCTGACTGCCACCATCTTTTCTTTTGACTTAACCTTTAGAACGGCAATATCGGTTTTTTCGTCTCTACCTACCAATTCAGCTTTCAAGCGATCATTGTCCTGCAGAATGACTGTTATTTCATCAGCGCCTTCAATAACATGGTTGTTTGTAATTACGTAAGCATCACCATTTTTCCCTATATCGACGACGAAACCGGAACCAAGTGATGTTGCATTACGTTGACGACGCTGCTGACCTTGTTGTTGATTTCGATCTAAAAACTCTTTGAAAAATTCTTCAAAGGGTGATCCCGGCGGCAACTGAGGCATTGCTGGGCCACTACGTCCTTTAATCAGTTGTGTTGTAGAAATATTTACAACTGAAGGAAGAAGCTTTTCGGCTAAGTTGGCAAAATTGCCAGGAAACGTTTTAGCTTGTGCAGAAGCCGAGGCCACAAACACCAACAAAACGAATGTTGTTAATAAAGCTAATGCAATGTAGTTATAGTTCTTTGACATTCGTTTTTCAAAACCGTTCACGTTGCATATCTCCTGAAATGCATTGATCTGCTGTTAATTGTAACTGTAGATATTTTCACGTTAAAACAACTTCAGTACATAATTTATATTCTAGCTCTTCACAAGCCATACGAGAGCAAAGCCTGCAAACGCGGCAAATAGACCAATGGTACGAATATTGGTAACAGGTAGTGCAATAATCTGCTCCATCATTTTTCGCATAGCATCTGGAAATAAGGCATAGGCAGCTCCTTCAAGAACCAAGGCCAACCCAAGAGCGGCAAACAGATCCAGATAATCCATTAATTTTTTGCAACCCAATTATATCTTTACTTGTTTCCATCACCAGATGAGGCGCCAAAAAAACGCATAAAATCGCTATCCGGGGATAGTACCATTGAAGTCCCATCGCTGAATGCTTGCGCATATGCTTCCATTGACCGGTAAAAAGCGAAAAATCCAGCGTCTTTGCCAAAAGCATTATTAAGTATGATTGTACGAGCTCCATCACCTTGACCACGCGTAATTTCCGCTTCTTTCTGAGCATTAGCAAGGATAACGGTGCGTTCACGATCTGCCCCGGCCTGAATTTTAGTCTTTTCCTCTGCACCCTTAGCCCTTAGCTCTGCTGCTTGAGCAACACGTGAAGACCGCATTCTTGTGTATACCGCCTGAGATGTTGTGTCTGGTAGGTCGGTGCGCCCAATGCGAACGTCAATCACCTCAACACCAAAATCAGTACCTTGTTCTTTTAGCTGATCGCTGATACGGCGCATAACACTAGATCGTTTTTCAGTCAACATATCACCAAGTAATACCTTACCAACTTCGGCACGTACTGCAGAATTTAGACGTCCACCGAATACTGCACGAAACTCTAAATCTGTTGACACCTTTTTTCGAAATTCAAGGGGATCAACTATACGATAACGAGCAAAACTATCTACGTTCACACGCTTTTGGTCCTGGAGAATAACCTCCTGTGGTTGGGGATCAAGGTCAAGAATGCGACGATCGTAGTATTCAACATTCTGGACAAAAGGTACTTTGAATTTTAGTCCAGGGTCGCGTTCAACCCGGACCGGTTTACCAAATTGAAGGACAAGGGCCTGTGAAGCTTGATGAACCGTAAAGAAAACGCTGTTTGCAACTATTGCGGAAACAACAAGAACTATACCAACAATTATCAGAGTTACTTTATTCATTGGCTTGCCTCTACCTTTCGTTTCTTTAACTCGGGCAACGGCAGATATGGGACAACTCCAGCTCCATCCTTGTTGCCAAGAATAATTTTTTCAGAATTTTGCAAAACACTTTGCATTCTCTCAATATACAATCTTTCAATTGTAACTTTCTTACCTGTCTTGTAGGCTTCATAGACAGAGAGAAAACGTTCAGCCTCACCTTCAGCTTCTTTTGTCACCTTTTCTTTGTAAGCAAGAGCTTCCTGTATCATTTTTGCAGCTTCGCCTTTAGCCCTGGGGACAATATCATTTCTATATGCAATTGCTTCGTTAACGCTACGTTCCTGATCCTGCTTGGCGCGTTGAACATCGTTAAAAGCATCAATAACCTCAGATGGGGGGTCGACTTTTTGCTGCTTGATTTCGACAATAAAAACACCAGCTCGATAACTATCTAAAATTGATTGCAAAAGTTCTTTAGTTTTTGCTTCAACTTCGCCACGTTTAACTGTTAGAGCGTCTTCGAGAGTTGTTTGTCCTATGACTTCACGAATAGCGCTTTCTGCAGCTAGTTTTACCGTTGCGTCAGGATTACGTATGTTGAATAGGTAGTCAGCAGCATTCTTAATACGCCATTGCACAACAAAATCCACATCTATTATGTTTTGGTCACCAGTAAGCATTAAACTTTCCTGTGGAACGTCACGTGAACCCGAGGATCTAGCATCTCCACTTGTTCTGTAACCAATGGTAATCTGATTTGTAAGCTCGACGTTGGGCTTAAATACCTGTCCTATGGGTGCTGGTGGCCAGTAATTAAGACCAGGCGGAGTTACTTTTACAAATTTACCAAAAAGTAATTCTACACCTTGTTCTCCAGGCTGAACTCTGTAAAAACCACTAAATAACCAGATGGTGACAACACCTATTAATAGTAAAATTATCCCGCGGGAAGATCCTAAACCGCCTGGCATCATACTCTTGAATTTGTCTTGAGATCGACGCAAAAGCTCTTCAACATCAGGAGGAGGTGTGCCGGGACCATTTCCCCATGGACCTTGTGGATTCCGTGCCATTAATTTTAAATCCTTTTCAAAACAGAATTAAATCAGACTTGAATTATCTAATAGTGATCTTACTTTAATATGTAATTATTGTATAAATATGTTTACAGACTCATATTTCAATACAAACAACAATCTATTTCTTTTACTTTCAAATGCACAATAACTAAAATTATTTGATTGCTAAAGCATTTAAATATTCAATTAGTCACAAAGGTTATATGTCTGCCAAACAATTCCGGCGATACAAGACCAGATTGATATTGGCTTAAATTTTGGAGATTTCAAGTATGCCGGTAGTAAATGAGGAACAAATTTTAGAGGTTCTTGGTACAATAAAAGACGGAGACAAAGACATTGTCAGCGCTGGCATGATCAGCGGCTTGCAAATTAAGGATGGCCACGTGGCGTTTGCAATAGAAGTCGATCCAGAGCGTGGTAACCAGATGGAGCCCCTTCGGAAAGAAGCAGAAAAAAATGTTTATGAACTTGATGGTGTTTTGTCCGTAACTGTGGGTTTAACCGCAGAGAAAAAAAATGGCAGCCATGACTCTGAAACGCAAGCCCAACACCACCCCGCTGGTACTGGCCCATATGCTATAAAAATGCCTGGCGTCAAATCGATCGTTGCAGTTGCTTCAGGTAAAGGAGGTGTTGGCAAGTCCACGACTTCAGTCAACTTAGCACTGGCACTTGCAGCGAAGGATTTGAAAGTTGGCATTCTGGATGCAGATATCTATGGGCCATCTGTACCAAGGATGTTGGGGGTTAACGGGGAGCCCTCTTCAAGTGATGGTAAGATTTTAGACCCGATGGAAGGCCACGGCATAAAGTGTATGTCCATGGGTTTTTTGATTGAAGAAGAAACACCAGTCATCTGGCGTGGCCCAATGGCACAAACAGCTTTACAACAGATGATGCGTGACATTAACTGGGGTGACCTTGACATACTCATTGTCGATATGCCCCCAGGCACCGGTGATGTACAACTGACTATGGCTCAACAGGTCCCCCTAACTGGTGCAGTCATTGTTTCAACTCCGCAGGACATAGCACTAGCCGATGCAAGACGAGGCCTGAACATGTTCCGAAAGGTTGATGTACCAGTATTTGGAATTGTTGAGAACATGAGTTACTTTTCTTGCCCCCATTGTGGAGAACGATCTGAAATTTTTAGTCATGGAGGTGCCAAAGCTGAAGCAGAATTGCTTAGCATGGATTTTTTAGGAGAGATTCCGCTGGCTATAGATATTCGAGAAACCTCTGACGGTGGCAACCCCATTGTCGTCTCCCAACCTGACAGTAATCACGCCAAATCCTACCTTGAGATGGCAGGGGAAGTATGGGAAAAGACACAAAATTCACTAGCAAAAGGAGAAGCCGAGGCACCCCGTATTGTTATTGAGTAAATAAAGAACTCAATGAGGATTAGATTAAGAACCAATTTGTAGCTTGGGTTTTTTTTAGAAGTTTATGCAAGCAAAATTTACACTAATTTCACAAGATAAAACTGACGTCAAACCGACAGCTATTTTTAGTTTCTTCCTCAATTTACCTGTCAGGGGTAATTGCTATTCTGAACTCAATTGACAGCAATTTTCTCTGACCACAAATGAATAGGATGTTTCACCATCCGAAGGTGAATACACAGTACGAGATTTCTCTTGCCATTGATCAACATCAAAATCAGGGAAAAAAGCATCGCCATGGGGGCTAAGTGCTACTTCAGTTAAATAGAGCCTGTTAGCTCTTGCCATAGCTAAGCTATATATTTCAGCCCCACCTATGACCATGATTTCTTCCTTTCCCAAAGCAACTGCCATTTCACTAGCAGTAGAAAATGCCTGATCCAGATCGTGAACAACTTGAGCCTTTGTAGCTACGTAGTTTTTATCTCGGGTTATTACAACATGAGGCCGCCCCGGCAATGGTCGTTCAAGAGATTCCCATGTCTTTCGCCCCATAATAATGGGTTTACCCATGGTTATTTGCTTGAACAATTTCAAATCACCAGGAATATGCCAAGGCAGACTACCATCCCGACCAATAACGCCATTTTCACCGACTGCTACAACTATTGAGATAATCATCAGACAGCCACCGGGGCGAAAATATGTGGCTCACTCTCGTAACCTTGAAGATCAAAATCGTCAAAAGAGAATGAAAAAATATCTTTCACATTTGGATTAATTTTCATAATTGGCAAAACCTTGGGTGTGCGTGAGAGTTGTATATCTACTTGCTCCAAATGATTTGAATAAAGATGTACGTCTCCAAAAGAATGAACAAAATCTCCTGGTTCAAGCCCACACACTTGGGCAACCATCATGGTAAGAAGTGCGTAAGAAGCTATGTTGAATGGTACACCTAGAAATAGATCTGCACTACGTTGATATAGTTGACAGGATAAACGGCCATCCGCCACGTAAAACTGAAATAAACAATGACAAGGAGGAAGTGCCATATTTTCAATGTCGGCAACATTCCATGCACAGACAACTAAACGGCGGGAGTCAGGATTACTGTTAATCTGCTCAATTAAATTAGATATTTGGTCAACTTTACTTCCATCTGGACTTGGCCAAGATCGCCATTGATAGCCATAGATTGGACCCAAATATCCTTTTGTATCGGCCCAATCATCCCAAATCTTAACACCATTATCTTTTAAATACTTGATATTTGTGTCTCCAGCCAAAAACCACAACAACTCATGTATTATAGATTTTAGATGAAGTTTCTTAGTAGTAAGTACTGGAAAGCCGTTATTTAAATTAAAACGCAATTGGGCGCCAAATAAACTTAGCGTACCAGTACCTGTACGATCTTCTTTATATGTACCTTGATGACGGACTTGAGCCATTAGTGCAAGATATTGTTCCACAAGTAAATTTCCCTTAACGATTCTATATAGTCAAAATACCCTATCCCTGCCCCTTCCAATAGTTTTTCTTTCAGATTATATTATTTTTGTTGGGCAACCAACTATGACGATAAACACTGTTCGAAATAATCGTTACGGACCCGGGGGCAGTGCCCGGCGCCTCCACCATTTTTCCTCTATGGAGGATCAACTTTGGGGGCGAAACAGGATCGACGTGCGTGGTAAAGGTTCAGCTTTCGTTCGGTATGGTAACCACCGTCATCGGGCCAAACAAAGAAATGCCAACGATAATGAGGCATTTGCAGTAGCAGCCTAACGGCTCTTACTACGGGGTTCGAGGGGCACCTGGCAACAGAAGCCCCTCACTTGGCACTCGTTAGTTTTGCCAAAAATAAAACATTGGTCTTTTTCGAGAGGTCAAGAAGGAGTAATAATTGTAGATCATGAATGAAGAAACATTGAATTATGAGGAATGGGTTGAAGAGGCCCTTCGTGTTGTCATAAGGCGTGCCCTGGAACAAACCGTTCTCAATGGCTTGCCAGACAATCATCATTTTTTTATTACTTTCCTTACTAGCCATGCTGATGTTGAGATACCAGATCATCTTCAATCTGAGCATCCTGAGGAAATGACCATTGTATTGCAACACCAATTTAATGACTTAGAAGTTACTCATGATGGGTTTAGCGTCTCACTCAGTTTTGGTGGTCAACCGTGCCATTTGCGCATACCTTATTCATCCATCATCACATTTGCAGACCCCGCTGTTAATTTTGTTCTGCAATTAAAAATAGCAGAACAAAAGAAGGAAGAGGCTAAACACACTCCAATCTCATCTCAAAAGCCTGCAATTGTAGGCGTCATGATTGACGCTGAAAAGCAAGAAGAAAAAAAATTGCCCTTTTCTGCAGTTGATGACAAGCAAGAGAAAGATGATAAAATGGGCAAAATTATTGCTTTGGATACTTTTCGAAAAAAATAGGAACTCTATTGCATGAGCAATTACGTTCATCACACGCTGTTCCCATTGGCAAAAAACAACACGTCGTGGCGACTTGTTACTAATGATTATGTCAGCAGTACTAAATTTGAAGGCAAAGTCATACTTAAAATTGAACCACAAGCGCTGACGTTGCTTTGCACAGAGGCCATGAGGGAAATTTCACACCTGCTGAGGCCGGGACATCTTCAACAGCTCCGGGATATTTTTGATGATCTAGAGGCATCCGAAAACGATCGCTTTGTTGCACTAGATTTATTGAAAAATGCAAATATAGCTGCTGGTGGAATTTTACCCATGTGTCAGGACACAGGAACGGCAATTATTCATGGCTACAAAGGTCAACAAGTATGGACCGGGGGTGATGACGAGGCAGCTTTAAGTGAGGGGATTTTCAGTACTTTTCGTGAGAGCAATTTTCGCTATTCTCAACTTGCCCCATTAGACATGTTTACTGAGACCAATACAGGTAACAATCTACCAGCTCAGATTGATCTTTATGCTACTGTGGGAGATGAATACCATTTTCTATTCATGGCTAAAGGAGGTGGATCCGCAAACAAGACATTTTTATATCAGAAAACTAAAGCATTGTTAAATATGGACAATCTGATGAAATTTATGGATGAAAAAATCCGAACTCTTGGCACAGCAGCTTGTCCTCCCTACCACTTGGCTATTGTTATTGGTGGCACTTCTGCCGAAGCTAATTTAAAAACGGTTAAACTAGCCTCGGCTAAATATCTAGACACACTTCCTATCGAGGGAAATAAAAACGGACAAGCCTTTCGAGATTTAGCAATGGAAGCTTTAATTCACAAAATGACACAGAAAATGGGAATTGGAGCTCAGTTTGGCGGTAAATATTTTTGTCACGATGTTCGCGTTATTCGCTTGCCACGTCACGGAGCATCTTGCCCAGTTGGTATTGGTGTTTCATGTTCAGCTGACCGACAATGTAAAGGGAAAATAACATCTAAGGGTGTTTTCATTGAAACACTAGAACGTGATCCTGCAAAATACCTTCCAAACATCTCTGAGAGCCATCTTTCTGATACCGTTATAGAAATTAATACAAACAAACCCATAAGAGAGGTGCTGCACAAACTCTCTATGCAACCAGTAAAAACTAGACTGTCTATCAGCGGTACCTTAATTGTAGCTCGCGACATTGCGCATGCAAGGCTCAAAGAGCTTTTAGATTCTGGTAAAGAACTACCTCATTTCTTTAAGAACTACCCCATCTATTACGCGGGCCCTGCAAAAAAACCTGAGGGCTACAAATCAGGGTCCTTTGGCCCCACTACAGCCGGCCGCATGGACACATATGTTGAACAATTTCAAGCCGCAGGTGGGTCCTTAATCATGCTGGCAAAGGGTAATCGCTCATCCCATGTGACTGCTTCCTGCAAAAAACATGGGGGTTTTTACCTTGGTTCTATTGGTGGACCCGCAGCAAGACTCGCAATGGATTGCATTAAGAAAGTAAGAGTTCAGGATTTTGAAGAACTTGGAATGGAAGCAATCTGGCGCATTGAGGTTATCAACTTTCCTGCCTTTATCGTTATTGACGATAAGGGTAATGATTTTTATGCAAGTTTTACTGGATAAACCCCATTCCAACGCTTGGAAAGCGTCACAAATATCCTCAATTGGCCCACTTATAGTGAAACCTACTAATTTAAATCTAATTATGAATATACAATTGTCACAAACCTGAATTTTTTGCTTAGCTAAAGATGAAAAGCTAAACAACTCAGTTTCTTTTTATTACTGCCGTTAACATCAAGCAACATTCAAGACATTTAAATTTCCGTTTGTTTGTCTTTTATTTTTTCTGATATTGATAACCATATGACTAAAATTATTTTTAATGGATCGAAAAACACACTCTTTTCAGTTGCACTAGCACACGGTTCAGGAGCCCCGATGGATACCCAATTCATGACTTTTTTTGCTGAGGGGCTTGCGAAACATGGCGCAAGAGTTGCTCGCTTTGAATTTCCTTACATGTCGGAAAGGCGTATATCAGGGAAAAAAACTTTACCGAACAAGATTGAGTTGCTTATTAAAACGTGGCATCAAGTCATTGATGAAATAGGACATGAAAAACTTATTATTGGTGGTAAATCCCTTGGTGGAAGAGTTGCTTCTATGATTGCAGATGAGGCCAATGTCTTGGGATTGGTTTGCCTAGGTTATCCCTTTCATCCATTTAATAGACCGGATAAACTCAGAATTAGTCATTTAGAAAGGCTCAAAACTCCCTCTCTCTTTTTACAAGGTGATCGTGACAGTTTTGGAAATAAGGATGAAATTTCTGGATATACAATTTCAGAAAATATTTGTTTCCACTGGTTAGTAGATGGGGATCATAGCTTTAAGCCTCGAAGAAGATCTGATCGTAGCAAACAACAAAACTTGGACGATGCATTAGATGCCTTTGTTAATTTTATTCAAACTCTGCACAGGAACTCCCATGGTTAATAATCCATCATGCATTTGCAAGCACTCCGTGCTTATTAAAGGCCACAGAACAAGTATTTCTATTGAAAATGCTTTCTGGAACATCTTACGCCACATTGCTATCGAAAAGAATCTTTCCATAAACGACCTCATCTCTAAAATTGACAGTAGTCGCAGTGGTAACCTCTCCAGCGCAATTCGCCTTTATGTGCTAGAACATGCTATGAGCTAACGACCCAAATCGATAATCAATTTTTTAAGAATTTCCCCTGGAGGAACTTTTTGCTGATTTTGAGGGGCAGGCGTAGATGAGGTCGTACCTTGTTCTATTGGCAACTGTGATGGTGATCTTGCTTTTTGATTTGGCACACCCATTCCCGGTAGGATGTTTTTTAGCAGACCCCCAACGCCCTTTTTCTTTAAGATACTATCCAAACCTTTTTTAATGATCTCACCACTTATAAGTTTAGTAGTATCTAATTTAACACTAGGGGAGTTCAATTCCCCTCGAATAGAAAATGGCAGCTGTGTTGAAATAGTACCTCCAGTCTTAAGCATCTTTCCAATAAAATTTGGCGAAAATTCAAATTGTCCAGCCACGTTGATCAACCAGCGAGACAAATCAAATTTTCCCTTTGCATAACCGTTACCCATAGTTGATGCCAATTGTAAATCTTCGGATTGTGCTATTCCTCTTTTAATATCAAAAGTGCCCGTAATATTTGCAAAACCTTTACTTGAATTACCTCCAGAGAGCTTTCCACCAATATTATTTAATTGGGAAAGCAGACCAAGCACCGGAGAAAAGGTTGTTCCCCTACCCATCCTACTAACGTTTATAGCCTCAAGACCAATTGACCCGCTTCCATTGAGCGATGCAA